>CXWK01096759.1_pt1 | contig 127607 bp, 121 predicted proteins | sample 590851 | NCBI WGS metagenome assembly CXWK01 (sample SAMEA3498364, study PRJEB10139) | wastewater metagenome | biome: wastewater treatment plant; material: activated sludge | place: Denmark | collected 2014-08-01
GTCTGGTATCGGATTTTCTAGGAAGCCCTGCATGAGCTCAAATGCTTAAGTGAACAGCATTACCGCATCTGCGGGGCTTTTTGTTTGATTACGCGGCGGTTTTCTTCGCGTTGATCTTCTTCAACTCTTCATCACGCAGTTCACGACGCAGGATCTTGCCGACGTTGGTGGTCGGCAGCGCATCGCGGAACTCCACCGCTTTTGGAACCTTGTAGCCGGTGACGTTGGCGCGCATGTGCTCCATCACCTGCTCCTTGGTCAGGGTCACGCCCGGCTTGGCGACGATGAATATCTTGATCGCCTCGCCCGATTTCTCGTCCGGTACACCAATGGCCGCGCATTGCAGCACGCCCGGCAGGGTCGCCAGCACGTCTTCGAGCTCGTTCGGGTACACGTTGAAGCCGGACACCAGGATCATGTCTTTCTTGCGATCGACAATGCGCATGTAGCCATCCGCCTGGATCAGCGCGATGTCGCCGGTTTTCAACCAGCCTTCGCTGTCGAGGATTTCATCAGTGGCTTCCTGGCGCTGCCAGTAGCCCTTCATGACTTGCGGGCCTTTCACGCACAACTCACCGATTTCGCCCAATGGCTGTTCGACACCGGCATCATTGACGATTTTGCACAGGGTCGACGGCACCGGAATGCCGATGGTGCCGATCTGGATGTTCTGGATCGGGTTGACCGTGGCCACAGGGCTGGTTTCGGTCATGCCGTAACCTTCGCAGATGGCGCAACCGGTGACTGCTTTCCAGCGCTCGGCCGCCGCCAGTTGCAGGGCCATGCCGCCGGACAGAGTGACTTTCAGCGCCGAAAAATCCAGCTTGCGGAAGCCTTCGTTGTTGCACAGGGCCACGAACAAGGTGTTGAGGCCGACGAAACCGCTGAACTTCCACTTCGACAGTTCCTTGACCATCGCCGGCAGGTCGCGCGGGTTGCTGATCAGGATGTTGTGGTTGCCGATCAGCATCATCGCCATGCAATGAAAGGTGAAGGCATAGATGTGGTACAGCGGCAGCGGCGTGATCAGGATCTCGCAGCCTTCATTAAGGTTGGAGCCCATCAACGCCTTGCACTGCAGCATGTTCGCCACCAGGTTGCGGTGGGTCAGCATCGCGCCCTTGGCGACGCCAGTGGTGCCGCCGGTGTATTGCAGCACCGCGACATCGCTGCTGGCCGGGCTGGCTTCGGTCACGGGCTGGCCATGGCCCTTGCTCAGCACATCGTTGAACTTGACGGCTTTGGGCAAGTGATAGGCCGGCACCATCTTCTTCACATACTTGATCACGCTGTTGATCAGCAGGCGCTTGAGCGGTGGCAGCAGGTCCGCCACTTCTGTGACGATTACATGCTTGACCCCGGTTTTCGGCACGACGGTTTCAGCCAGGTGCGCCATGTTGGCCAGGCAAACCAGGGCTTTGGCACCGGAGTCGTTGAACTGGTGCTCCATCTCCCGCGCGGTGTACAGCGGGTTGGTGTTGACCACGATCAAGCCGGCTCGGATGGCGCCGAAGACGGCAACCGGGTACTGCAACACGTTAGGCAGTTGCACGGCGATTCGATCGCCCGGCTGTAAATCGGTATGCTGTTGCAGGTAAGCGGCAAAGGCACCGGACAATTCGTACAGCTCACCGTAGGTGATTGTCCTGCCCAGGTTGCTGAATGCCGGTTTGTTGGCGAAGCGTTGGCAGGACTGCTTCAACACTGCCTGAATATTCGGGTACTCGTCTGGATTGATGTTGGCAGCAATTCCAGCTGGGTACTTATCCTTCCAAAAGTCTTCGATCATGGAAGCCCACTCCTCAGCAACGCGAATTCAACACCGCATTTGATGCGATTATTATTGGTGTTTGTCTATAGGTGAGTCTGGCTTTTACTAGGCCGAGAAGTCACAAAGCGCGCCGAGAGTAGCAGCTTTAAAAAGGGTCGACTAGAGCCAAAATCGGCCTCTACGGTCACAATCGTGACTCAAGATTGCTAATCGGTCATTTTAGAGCAAAAAACCTATATGTCGCTGAAAGCCCCGTAAATCGGGGTATCAAAGCAAAAGATCGCAGCCTTCGGCAGCTCCTACAGGGATCGCGTTCCATTGTAGGAGCTGCCGAAGGCTGCGATCTTTTGGGATCGCCTCAATTTATTGGCGGTTATGCGATATCCCGCAACTCCCGCCGCAGAATCTTGCCGACCGGCGTCATCGGCAGCGATTCACGCAAGACGATGTGCTTGGGCACTTTGTATGCCGTGAAGTTTTCCTTGCAGTAGGCCTTCAGCTCTTCAAGGCTGACCCCTGCCTCACGAGCCACCACGAACAACTTCACCGCCTCGCCCGAACGCTCGTCCGGCACACCGATCACCGCGCAGTTGGCGACTTTCGGGTGAGCCATGACCACGTCTTCGATTTCGTTCGGGTACACGTTGAAACCCGAGACGATGATCATGTCCTTCTTGCGATCGACGATGCGCACAAAGCCGTCCGGGTCGATCACCGCAATGTCACCCGACTTGAACCAGCCCTCGGCATCCAGCACTTCGTTGGTCGCTTCGGGTTTCTGCCAGTAGCCCTTCATGATCTGCGGGCCCTTGATGCACAGCTCGCCCCGCTCGCCCAATGGCTGCTCGACCCCTTCGTCGTTGATCACCTTCAACGTGGTGCCCGGCACGGGCAGGCCGACCGTGCCGATGCGCGACTGGTCGCCGTACGGGTTGGTGCAGGCCACCGGCGAGGTTTCGGTCAGGCCGTAACCTTCGGTGATGCGGCAACCGGTCAACTGCTCCCAGCGCTCGGCCGTGGCCTTGACCAGTGCGGTGCCGCCGGAGTTGGTGAGTTTCAGGCTGGAGAAGTCGAGGGTCTTGAAGTCCGGGTGGTCCATCAGCGCGACGAACAGCGTGTTGAGCCCCAGCAATGCCGAGAACCGCCAGTTTTTCAGCTCCTTGATGAAGCCGCCAATGTCCCGCGGATTGGTGATCAGCACGTTGTGGTTGCCGGTCACCATCATGCACATGCAATTGGCCGTGAAGGCATAGATGTGGTACAGCGGCAGCGGTGCAATCATCACCTCCTGGCCTTCGCGCAGCAGCGCCTGGCCGTCGGCCGCGAACTGGCTAAGGCAGGCCCGCGCCTGCTGCATGTTCGCCACCAGGTTACCGTGGGTCAGCATCGCCCCCTTGGCCAGGCCGGTGGTACCGCCGGTGTATTGCAGCACGGCAATATCCTTGAGGCCGGCGTTCAGCGGCTTGATGCTCTTCCCTTTGCCCTGATGCAAGGCGCTTTTGAAGGAAATGGCCTGGGGCAAGGAATAGGCCGGGACCATTTTTTTCACCTTGCTCACCAGCGTATTGACCAACCAGCCCTTGGCGGTGGGCATCAGGTCGCCCATCTTCGCTTCGATCAGGTACTGGATGTCGGTGTCCGGGAGCACTTCCTGGACCTTGGCCCCGAACATGTTCAGGTACACCAGTGCCCGGGCACCGGAGTCCTTGAACTGATGGCGCATCTCCCGCGCGGTGTACAGCGGGTTGGTGTTGACCACGATCAGCCCGGCGCGCAAGGCGCCGAATACGGCGATCGGGTATTGCAGGACGTTGGGCATCTGCACCGCGATGCGATCCCCCGGCATCAGGTCGGTGTGGGATTGCAGGTAACCGGCGAACGCTGCGCTGTAGCGTTCCAGTTCTGCGTAGGTCAGGGTGACACCCATGTTGCTGAATGCCGGGCGATCCGCGAACTTCTTGCAGGAACGTTCGAACACCTCGATGACCGACTTGTATTCAGCGACATCAATGTCCAGGGGGACGCCGGCCGGGCGTTTGTCATTCCAGAAATCAGGTTGCATTGTTCTTGTCCTCTTTACCTGAACCTATCCGGGGCCGCTGCCCTGTCTTTTCGCAACAACAGAACGCGGAGCTTCACGGACACTAGCAGCTATGGTGAATCAGGCAAATATGGGCCAAGGCGTCATTGATCGTGTGAATCTTCCCGCCGTGGCGTGGGCTGATGCCAGCGGCTTTATGCGCTATACAATGCAACCACCTCGCGCACCCTGCATGGAAAGGAATCGCCATGATCCACGACACGTTCTGGCTGACCACCAGTGACCGCAACCGCCTCTTCGCCAACCAGTGGCTACCTGCTGGCGAGCTCAAGGCCGTGATTTTGCTGGCTCACGGCATGGCAGAACACAGCGGCCGCTACGCGCGCCTGGCGGAAAAATTCTGCGAGCAGGGTTACGGTGTCTACGCGCCGGACCTGCGCGGACATGGCAAAACTGCCGAAAACGGGACGCTCGGCCATTTCGCCGACAGTGACGGCTGGGCCAAAGTGGTGGGTGACCTGGCGTGCCTCAACCAGCACATCGGCCAGCAACACCCCGGGGTGCCTATCGTGCTGCTTGGGCACAGCATGGGCAGCTACATCGCCCAGGCCTATCTGTTGCATCACAGTGCCAGCCTGAACGGGGCCATTCTCAGCGGTTCGAACTTCCAGCCGGTGGCGCTTTATCGTGCAGCCCGGCAAATCGCCCGTGTCGAACGCCTGCGCCAGGGCCCCAAGGGCCGCAGCGCCCTGATCGAATGGCTGTCGTTTGGCTCGTTCAACAAAAAATTCAAACCGGCGCGCACCCGCTTCGACTGGCTCAGCCGTGACCCGGTGGAAGTCGACCTGTACGCCAACGATCCGCTGTGCGGCTTTCGTTGTACCAACCAGCTTTGGATCGACTTGCTCGGCGGGTTGCAGCAAATCAGCAAAGCGTCCAATCTCGCCCAGATCGATCCGGGCCTGCCGCTGCTGGTGATTGGCGGCGAATGTGATCCGGTGAGTGAGGGCAAGCGTCTGAAGGATCTGGCCAACGCGCTGCGCAAGGCTGGCAGCCAGAACTTGCAACTGACCGTTTACCCGCAGGCGCGGCACGAACTGTTCAATGACATCAACCGTGATGAAGTGACGAGCGACGTGTTGGCCTGGATCAACCAGGCGTTGAGCAGTCCACGACCACACCGAACCGAATAGTTTTTTGTGAATTTTTTAATTCGTCACAGGAATCGAGAGACATGACCCAGGTTACCAACACCCCTTACGAAGACCTCGAAGTCGGCCAGACCGCCAGCTTCAGCAAAACCGTTGAAGAGCGCGATATCCAGCTGTTCGCCGCGATGTCCGGCGACCACAACCCGGTGCACCTGGACGCCGAATACGCCGCCAGTACCATGTTCAAGGAGCGAATCGCCCACGGCATGTTCAGCGGTGCACTGATCAGTGCCGCGGTGGCCTGCGAGCTGCCTGGGCCGGGCACTATCTACATCGGCCAGCAGATGAGCTTTCAGAAGCCGGTGAAGATTGGCGACACCCTGACGGTGCGCCTGGAAATCCTCGAGAAACTGCCGAAGTTTCGCGTGCGCATTGCCACTCGCGTGTTCAACCAGCGCGATGAGCTGGTGGTGGACGGCGAGGCGCAGATCCTCGCACCGCGCAAGCAACAGTCGGTGACCTTGACCGAGTTGCCGCCGATCAGCATTGGCTGACGTGTCGTTATGATCGTTCCCACGCTCCGCGTGGGGAACGATCAGTGTGAACCCTCCTGCACCTGCACGCTCGCCGTCATCCCCGCACTCAAGTTGAGCCCCTCAGGCACGTTCTCCAACTTGATGCGCACCGGTATCCGTTGCGCCAGCCGAACCCAGTTGAATGTCGGCTCCACCTCTGCCAACAACTGGCCATCCGGCGTGGTATTTCGGTCGGCAATCCCCCGACTGATGCTTTCCACCCGCCCCTGCAAGGCATCCCCGGCGCTCATCAACCAGACTTTCACCGGGTCGCCGACATGGATGCGCGGCAGTTTGGTTTCTTCGAAATACGCCTGCACATAAAAGGTCGAGTCATCGATAAGGGCCATCACCGATTGCCCAGCATTCACATAATTGCCTTGGGCCAGGCGCAGGTTGGTGATGTGCCCGTTGCGCGGGGCTTGCACTTGGCTGCGGTCCAGATTGATTTGCGCAGCCTTGGCTTCGGCCTGGGCTTCGCGCAGTTCGCCACGGGCGATGCCGGCGTTGATCTGCGCGTTTTCCCGCAGCTCCGCACTGATCGCCTGCGGCCCAAGACTGGCGCGCCGGCTGGCTTCGCGCTCGCGTAGATTGAGTTGTTGGTGGCGGGTCTGCACCACGGCTTCAGCCTTTTCCAACGCAGCTTCGAAACGGTCGCGGTCAATGCTCAGCAACAGGTCGCCGGCCTTGACCTGCTGGTTGTCGTAGGCCTTGAGCTCTCGCACCCAACCTGACACATCCGGGGAAATCACCACCACGTCCGCACGGATGCGCGCGTCGCGGGTCCAGGGTGTCAGCATGTAGTACTGCCACAAATGAAAGCCGGCAAAAATTGCCACCGCCACCAGGCACAGGGTGACCGCGACACGTACGGAAGTACGCATATTCAACTCCTTACAAAGGTCCGAGGACGACGGTGATCACGGTCAATACGCAGACGTACAAGGCGCAATCAAATAACGCTTCATGCCAGATCCAGCGGCTCACCGGCGTCAGCCGCAACAGCAGGCGCAAGGCGCCGGTCACCAGCAGCGCCAACACCACATAAATCAGGAACGGGCTGAGCAGCACACCGCCCACTGACCACTCACGCAAGCCCATCGATGTCCTCCTGCTGGCGGCACCAGGCGCGCCAGCTGTGTTGCAATTGCAGCACCGCACCCTGGGCCAGTTTCACCGCATCGCCGGGTGGCAAGGCGTACAAGGTTTGCAGCAACGCTGCACTCGGTTCGGCCAATGCCTCGGCGCGACTGCCAGCGGGGCCTTGGCGCAGGACATTTTCCAGGTCATCGAGATAACGCCGTTGCGGCTCTGTGACCGGCACCTGCGCCACCGCCAGGCTCAAGCGCAGGTGCAACAATTCATCGCCGATGTCCAGGCCGAGCAAGCCATCGTCCCAACGACTGCGCGCTGGCTCCGGCAGTTCCGGATAGTGCCGCGCCAATTGCAGCAAGCGGTCGGCCATGCGCCCACCGAACCAGCTTTCAGCGCCCGCCAGGTTACGCCGTGTCAGGCGTACCAGATCGTCCAGGGTTGCCGCCAGCAGGCGTCGGCCATGCCAGGCCGGGTTGCGCAGGATCAGCAAGTGAAACGCCAGCACCGCCGCACCGACACCAATCACCATGGCCTGCGCGCTGTTGAAGAACGTTGCGACGTCGAACTGCATCTGGTTCAACGGGGCGACCAATACGATGAAATGCAGGCAAAACGAGGTGGCAGTAGCGCCGATCTGCGCCTTGGCCATGCCCAAGGCACCCAAAAACAGCGGTACACCCATGCCCAGGCAAAGCATCGCGAAACTGCTCCATTGCGGCAGTAGAATTTGCCCGACGATAAACGCCGCCGGAATAGCCAGAAAAATGCCGCGCATGAAACTCATGCCGATCTGCGCACCGTTCTCGCGACTGGCAAACAGGCTGCAGACCACACAGGTCAATACCAGTGCACCGGCTGCGGCGGGCCAGGCGGTTGCCAGCCAAAAGCTCGACACCACCAGGAAGGCCAATGCGCTGCGGGCGCCGAAGACCAGGGCCAGAGACAGATCGCGATGTGGTGTCAGGGTTCTCGGTGGGTCGAGTGATTGGCCTCCCTGCTCCACCACTTTCAACGCTGCGTTTGCCGCCATGGCGGTATCTATCAACAAGGTGAAACGGACCAGGCAGTAACTCTGCGCAGAACTGATGCCCGGATCATGGGAAGCATCGAGCAAGCGCGGGCGCAATGCTTGCAGGGTCGCGGTATCGGCGTTGTTCAGCGCCTCCTGAACCTCGTTCATCCAGGGCAACAACAGCTCGGACTCTGGCGGCGCCAACTGCTTCCACTGCCTGCGCACCGAACGGGCAATACGCAGCAGCATCAACAGCTTCTGGCTCAAGCCGCTGATGGCCCGCGCACGTTGCCGACCACGGCTGCCTTCGAACCAGGCATGTTCGCGCTGGGCGTCCACCGCGACGATTCGTCCGAGGATTTCCAGCAGCCCCTTGCGCGCCTGGGCATCACCGGCCAGGGTCGCCTGCGCCGCATTGAAACCGCTTTGCCAGGCAGCCCGGGCCTGATCGGCTAATTGCCGTTCGACCCGCAGCGGCCAGAGCAAGGCACTGCTGGCCGTTGCGCAGATAATCCCCAGGCAGATTTCCGTACAGCGCGCCACCGCCTGATCGAACACCGTCAGCGGATGGTTGATAGCGGGCAAGGCAATGATCGCCACCGTGTAGCCGGCCAACACAAATGAATAGGACCAGGCGCTGCGCAACAGCGTTGAACTGGCGGTACACAGCCCTAGCCACAACGCCAGGGCCAGCAGGAACAACCAGGGCGTCTGGGCGAAGACACCCATGAACACGACTGACATTATTGTCCCGACCAGGGTCCCCAGCAGCCGCGCCAGGCCCTTTTGCAGCACCATACCGGACAACGGCTGGGCCACGATGAAGGCCGTCATCAACGCCCAGGCCGGTTGCTCAAGCCCCAAGCGCAACGCCAGCCACAACGCCACGCCCCCGCCGATCAAGGTCTTGATCGCGAATTGCACGGCGCGGCGGTCGGGCAGGAACAAGGCCTGCAAAGTGATAGGCACGGAATGGACTCTTGGGAGCACGATTTAACGAACGATAGTCGGCCTGAGCCGTGTAACTTGAAAACAAATTATTAGCTAGCTATCTATATCGCGTCCAGCAGTAAATCCATAACACAAAAAAACGCCAGACTGGCTGGCGTTTTTGACAGCTAACGGACGCTTACGAGCGTGCGCGAGCCTGGTTGCGCAGGGCTTTCACCTGATCGTGATTGCGTTGTACGCCATGGTACTGACGCTCTACGAGGTCGCGAATGCCCACCAGGTTGTGCTTGTTGATTTTTTCCATGGCGTCCCTGTAGGCCTTCAGTGCATGGTCTTCACCACGCTCGGCTTCATTGAGCACGGCCTCTTCGTCCTTGCCGGTGAACATCGACTTCACGTCGACCCAGCGACGGTGCAGATCACCGCTGACACTGGTGGAAGTTTCCGGATCGCCACCCATGGAGCGCACGGCGCTTTGCAGTTCTGCAGCCGCCGCGGCACAGTCGGCCGAACGTTGCACGAATAGGGTTTTGAGCTCAGGGTGCTTGATGTCTTCAGCGCAAGTCTTGAACCCTTCCTGACCGTCCTTGCTGGTTTCAATCAGGTCGTTGAGTACAGAAATCGCTTCTTTATTCATGTCGGTCATTTTTCAATTCCTTGCGGGTTGATGAAAGATGCAATAGGTATTGCACTGGTCATGCCAGCCTGGAACCGATCGTTAATTTGTTAATTTTCAATAAGTTAGAATAGAACAGAAAATCTGTACCCGTTTTATTTGCATGATCTGTCATTTGGCCTGCATGCAGAATGCCTGTATTTTCGAGACTGATTGATTCAAGGCGACCGATTGATGAACCCTGAAAAGCTCGAATTGCTGATTACTCGCCAAATGCCCTTTGGCAAATACAAGGGGCGAATCATCGCCGACCTGCCCGGCCCCTACCTCAACTGGTTCGCCCGGGAAGGTTTCCCCCATGGCGAACTGGGTGGCTTGCTGGCCCTGATGCAGGAAATCGATCACAACGGCTTGTCCGAGTTGCTCGAACCCTTGCGCGCCAAACATGGCAAACCCGCGCCCCGTCATTGAAATCGCCCACTCATCGAGTAATCCATGCCCGACAACACCCTCCGTGCCCGTGATGAAGCTTTCTGGCGAACCTTTGCCGACCGCTACGAAGTCCAACCTGGCCCGATCAATCTGGAAAACGGTTACTTCGGGCGAATGTCGCGCACGGTGGTCGAGGAATACCAACGCAACATCGAGCTGATCAACCGCAGCAACTCGGTTTATGTGCGCCAGCGTTTCGAACAAGGCGAGAGCCAGAAGATCAGTTCGCAGGTGGCCGGTTTGATTGGCGTTGCCGCAGAAAGCGTGGCCCTCACCCGCAATGCGACGGACGGGCTGCAAGCGTTGATCCGCAACTACAACCGCTTGCAGCCGGGCGACCAGGTTCTTTTCAGCGACCTCGAGTACGACACGGTCAAGGGCGCCATGCGCTGGCTGGCGCGCAATCGAGGCGTCGAAGTGATCGAGATCGAGCACCCGCATCCCGCCAGTTTCGACAGCCTGCTGAACACCTATCGCGAAGCCTTCACGCGTTACCCGCGACTCAAGCTGATGGCCCTGACCCACGTCACCCACCGCACCGGCCTGGTGATGCCCGTCCAGGCGATTGCAGCCGCCGCCAGGGAACATGGCATCGACGTGATTCTCGACGGCGCCCACGCGTTGGGCCAGTTCGAATTCGATCTCAATGAGCTGGGTATCGACTTCGCCGCCTACAACCTGCACAAGTGGATCGGAGCGCCTCTGACCCTGGGTTTCATCTTCATCGCCCCCGGGCGCCTGGCCGACATCGACCCCGACATGGGCGAGATGCACTTCCCGGTGACCGACATCCGCGCCCGCACGCCCTACAGCACACCGAACATTCCTGCCTTGCTGACCCTGCCGCTGGTCATCGAGGAACATCATGCGATGGGCGGTTCGACAGCCAAGGGGACGCGGCTGAACTATTTGCGCAACCTTTGGGTAAAGCCAGCACGCGAACTGTCGGGCATTGAAGTCATGACGCCGGATGACCCGAGGCTGTATTGCGGCATTACGTCGATGCGCTTTGTCGCGCATGCCGACCAACAGCCGATGGTCGAACGCTTGCTGCGCGACTACAACCTGTTCACCGTGGTTCGCAGCGGTGCGGCCTGTGGTCCGTGTATCCGCATCACGCCGGGACTGACCACCACCGCGGCTGACATGATGCTGTTGACCACGGCACTGACTGAACTGCGATAACGGACCATCTGTAGGAGCAAGGCTTGCCCGCGATGAGGGCATCCCATTCAACATTGATGTCGACTGACAGGACGCCATCGCGGGCAAGCCTTGCTCCTACAGAGAAACGCGCCGATACCAGGTTTTTTTTTGCGGGCAAAAAAAAACGGTGCACCGACCAAGCGCACCGTAAAGCCGTAAAACACACAACTACGTGTCAGGTAAAGCTGATCAGTCCAGCAGCGCCAAGGCCTCGGCGGTGCATTCCTGAATGCGGGCCCAGTCGCCGTTCTTGATCCACTCCGGATCGAGCATCCAGCTGCCGCCCACGCACATGACGTTTTTCAGTGCCATGTAGCTCTTGATATTGGCAGGCCCCACGCCGCCGGTCGGGCAGAATTTCACTTCGCCGAACGGACCGCCCAGCGCCTTGATGGCGGCGACGCCACCACTGACTTCTGCCGGGAACAGTTTGAAGCGGCGATAGCCCAGGCCGTAGCCCTCCATGATGCCCGAGGCGTTGCTGATGCCCGGCAACAGCGGAATCGGGCTGGCAACGCTGGCTTCCAGCAAGTCACGGGTGATGCCTGGCGTGACAATGAATTGCGAACCGGCTGCTTCCGCCGCAGCCAGCATGTGACGATCGAGTACGGTGCCGGCACCGGTTACCAGTTCCGGACGCTGCTCACGCAGGACCTGGATGGCCTTGAGGCCGAACTGCGAACGCAAGGTCACTTCCAGGGCGGTCAGGCCACCGGCTGCGAGGGCGTCGGCCAACGGCAGGATGTCCTGCTCGCGGGCAATGGTAATCACCGGCAGGATCCGCGCCTTGGCGCAGAGGCTGTCGATCAGGGCAACTTTATCCGCCATGGAAACGGTCGGGGATGGGTTTGTCATAGCGGCTGTTCCTTGGCTCATGGGCACCAGTAAATCTCTAACGTGGGTTGCAGAAAGGCGCGCACCGGCATTTCGGCGACATCGTCACCGGCCAGCGCGAAACTCAGGGTGGTCAACTTGGACTGACCGGAAATCGACAGAATCTTGTGTTTGGCCGAGGCCAACAGCGCACGGCTCATGGTCAGGCGTTGATGCGGCACGGTCGGTGCGAGCATCGGCCAGCATCGACGAATGCCATCCGCCTTCAAGGCTTCGTCCAGGTTCGGGCTGTTGGGGAACAGCGAGGCGATATGGCCGTCATCGCCCATGCCCAGCACCAGCACGTCGATCACCGGCAGTTCGGACAGCAAACGATCGGCCTGCTCGGCGGCCTGCTCCAGGTTGGCGCTGGCGCTGTACAGGCTCAGGAACTGCGCCTTGGCTGCGGGCCCCTGCAACAGGTATTTTTTCAGCAGGCCGGCATTGCTGTCGGCATGCTCGACCGGCACCCAACGCTCGTCGGCAAGGCTGACCACCACGTTCGACCAGTCCAGCGCCTGCTTGGCCAGGTGCTGGAAGAACGCCACCGGGCTGCGGCCACCGGAGACCACCAGGGTCGCCGTGCCTTGGGCCTCTATGGCATCGCTCAGTTGCTTGGCCACGTTCAGCGCCAGGCTTTCAGCCAATAGCACCGGGCTCTTGAACGCATGTGCGTGGACGCCCTTGGGCAGTTTCAAATCAGATATCGCCATACCACGACCTCCCGTCCCGCGTGATCAGAGCAATGGAACTCATCGGTCCCCAGGACCCGGCCGCGTACGGCTTGGGCGCATCACCGGATTTTTTCCACCCGGCGATCAACTGGTCACACCACTTCCACGCGGCTTCGATTTCATCTTTACGGACAAACAGGTTCTGATTGCCACGCATTACTTCCAGCAACAACCGCTCGTAGGCATCGGGGATCCGTGCGCTGCGCCAGGTGTCGGAAAAATTCAGCTGCAACGGACCGCTACGCAGCTGCATGCCCTTGTCCAGGCCTTGTTCCTTGGTCATCACACGCAAGGAAATGCCTTCGTCCGGTTGCAGGCGGATAATCAGCTTGTTGCTGATCTGCAGGCGCTGCTCGGGAGCGAAAATGTAGTGCGACGGTTCCTTGAAGTGGATGACGATCTGCGACAGCTTCTGCGGCATGCGCTTGCCAGTGCGCAGGTAAAACGGCACGCCGGCCCAGCGCCAGTTGCGAATATCGGCACGCAGGGCGACGAAGGTCTCGGTGTCGCTCTGGGTGTTGGAATTGGGTTCTTCCAGGTAGCCAGGCACCGGTTTGCCTTCGCTGTACCCGGCGATGTACTGGCCACGCACTACCTGGGTGGTCAGGCCTTCCGGGCTGATTGGCGCCAGCGCCTTGAGCACTTTGACTTTCTCGTCACGGATGCTGTCGGCGGACAGGTCGGCCGGCGGGTCCATGGCGATCAGGCAGAGCAGTTGCAGCAGGTGGTTCTGGATCATGTCGCGCAGCTGGCCGGCCTTGTCGAAGTAGCCCCAGCGGCCTTCGATGCCGACCTTCTCGGCCACGGTGATTTCCACGTGGGAGATGTAGTTCTGGTTCCACTGGGTCTCGAACAGGCTGTTGGCGAAACGCAGGGCGATCAGGTTCTGTACGGTTTCCTTGCCCAGGTAGTGGTCGATGCGATAAGTGCGGTTCTCCGGGAAGAACTGCGCCACGGCGTCATTGACCTTGCGCGAGGATTCCAGGTCCGAACCGATGGGCTTTTCCAGTACCACGCGGGTATTTTCAGCCAGGCCAACCTTGGCCAGGTTCTCGCAGATCGCGCCGTAGACCGCCGCTGGCGTGGCGAAATAGGCGATGACCCGTTGCGCACTGCCGGCCACTTCAGCCAGGGCGATGTAATCTTCAGGCTTGAGGAAGTCGACGTGCAGGTAGCTCAGGCGCGCAAGGAAACGCTCGACCACGGCTTCGTCCAGCTCCTTGGCACCGACGTAGCGGCGCAGCTCGGAGGTAATGAACGCCAGGTGCTCCTGCGCGCTACCCGGCTCGCGGGCCAGCGCGATAATGCGCGTGTCCTCGTGCAGGAGGCCTGCGCCATCGAGTTGATAAAGGGCAGGAAACAGCTTGCGCAAGGCCAGATCGCCCAAAGCGCCGAACAAGGCAAAGGTGCACGGTTCAACCGTAATCGAAGGCATGATGTTTGTTCTTTTATCAAGTTAAGCTACAAATACCTTTTTTCAAGGCATCACTCAAGGGAAAATGTAGTAATAACCACAACATTTTCGCAAAATACAGATTCCGAGTGGTGGTCGGTCGGAGCCATCAGTAGGATAGGCCACCGTTACGGGCCTCACCAAAGGCCCTTTTTGCATTAGCCGCGCGCTTATTGGCGCAGGTGAATCAAGGAAACTCATATGGACCGCGTGCGAAATTTACTGGAGCAGATCCAGAATCGCCTTGAAGAGCTGAACAAGGCCGAACGCAAAGTGGCCGAGGTGATCCTGCTCAATCCACAGCAGGCCACCCGATTCAGCATCGCCGCCCTCGCCCAGGCCGCCTCGGTCAGTGAACCGACGGTCAACCGATTCTGCCGTTCGTTCGGCGTCAGCGGTTACCCCGAGCTGAAGTTGCAGCTGGCCCAGAGCCTGGCGAGTGGCGCGGCCTACGTCAGCCGTGCGGTGGAGGCCGACGACAACCCCGAAGCCTATACGCAAAAGATCTTCGGTAGCGCCATCGCGTCCCTGGACAGTGCTTGCCAGGCACTGGACCCGAACCTGATCAGCCGCGCCGTCGACCTGTTGATCCAGGCCCGACAGATTCACTTCTTCGGCCTGGGCGCTTCAGCCCCTGTGGCACTGGATGCACAGCACAAGTTCTTCCGTTTCAACCTGGCTGTGACCGCCCATGCCGACGTGCTGATGCAGCGCATGATTGCTTCGGTTGCGCACACCGGCGAGTTGTTCGTGATCATTTCCTACACCGGCCGCACCCGCGAACTGGTGGAAGTGGCGCGCATCGCCCGGGAGAACGGCGCTTCGGTACTTGGCCTGACCGCCGAGAACTCGCCCCTGGCCAAGGCCAGTACCTTGAGCCTGAATATCCCGCTGCCGGAAGACACCGACATCTACATGCCGATGACTTCGCGGATCATTCAGTTGACGGTGCTCGATGTGCTCGCCACCGGCATGACCTTGCGCCGCGGGGTGGATTTCCAGCCGCATTTGCGCAAGATCAAGGAGAGCTTGAATGCCAGCCGGTATCCGGTGGGTGACGAGTTCAGCTGACGACAGCTTCATTGCCTGGCCCGGCCTCTTCGCGAGCAGGCTCGCTCCCACAGTGGACCTTTGTTCAACACAAATACTGTGTTCACTGAAGATCTACTGTGGGAGCGAGCCTGCTCGCGAAGGGGCCAGCCGCAACACCGCAAAATCATGCCCCAACCCGCGCCTGCAAACTCAAATACGCCCGCTCCCCAGGCTTCAGGCACAGGCTGTCGGTGCCGCCGCTCGCCGCCTCTACGCAAACGAATTCAGATATCTCATTCCAACTCACCCCCAGCAACGGCCGCGAGCCCGGATGCCAGACCACCGTGTCGGCACTGGCACCCGTATCGATACATAACGCCCGCTGCCAGGCATGGTCGTTGAGCTGCAGTTCACCGTCATGCTGGAACACCCGCTGACAACCTCCATCGACGCGCAACTCGCCTTCCTGCTGGCAAACCTGGCGGTTCAACTGGTCATAACCCTGCACACCTTCCAGCCCAGACAGCGCTATCTCACTGACATCACCAATACGCCAGTAAGCGTGCAAAGCCTGACTCAATTGGCACGGCATGTCGTCCTGATGCTCAGTGCTCAGACGTAAATCCATGCGCTCACCGAGGTGCGCGTGCAGGTCCACCTGCCAGTCGCACAGCTCAAGCTGCCAATGCAGGCGCACGCCATCGTCATCGCTACTGCTGTCGATCAGTTTCCAGTCAAGCAACCGCGCCCAACCATGGGATGGCCAGGCGTTTTCGCTTGGATGCCGGCCATACCATGGCCAGCACACCGGCACGCCACCGCGAATGGCCCCGACCTGCGGCCACTTCGCCGCGCACCACAGCCAGGGCTTCTGGCCCTTGGGCTGAAAGTGCAGCAACTGCGCACCCTGACGACTGAACACCGCCTGACACAGCGGATGATCGATCACCAACACGTCGCGCTTCTGATAGCGCTCCCATGCGAACACCGGCCGTTCACGCAGGGATTTGAAGAAGCGTTGTAGCGGATGCTCAAGCATGTGCCACGGTCCTGAAAATCATCTGTTACCGGGGTGCGCGACCCGCAAAAAAAAGCGGACAGCCATAGCCGTCCGCAAAATGCGCACATGGAGAAGAGCTTATCGCAGTCGCGTTAGAACACCGACTGAATTTTCAGGCCGGCGACCAAAGCGTTATCAACTTCATCGACGCCACCTGGGTGAGTGATGTATTGCAGGTTCGGACGCACGGTCAGCCAGTTGGTCACGTGGAAGCCGTAGTTGAGCTCGTAGTTGTATTCGGTGTCACGCAGCGGCGAGAACAGTGGATCGTTGTAGTCGCTGACGCCATTGGAGGCGTTGACCAGTTCAGCGTTCTTCTTCACGTCATCGTTGACATGGATACGGGCGAAACCGATGCCCAGGTCATCTTTGGGACGCGCATCGAACGGCCCCTTGTACACAAACATCAGCGACTGGTAGTTGTCGACGATGTTGGTGTCCTTGTCGTGGAAAGTGGCGTTGGCGGCAATGTTCAGACCGCGGGTCGAGTCACCGTTATGGCTGGTGAGTTGCTGTTGTGCAACGAACCAGTAGCCGTGCTTGCTGCTGTGGCTGCGATAGGCGTTGCCGCTGGTTGCCGCGTTATTGCCGTTGTCGTCTTCAAGAACGTCATCGGCGCTGGCCGTGCTCTTGTAGTAACCGACACGGTATTCGCCCGGCAGGTTGCCAGGGTTAGGCAACCACACCAGCTCGACCGGCAGGACGGTGCCCTCGGTCCCACTGCCGCTGAGCTTGAAGCCATTGCCGTGTTCCAGTTGCGACGGGTTCTGGTTGTAGGCGCCGATCTGCGCATAGAACTCAGGCGAGATGTTCCACTTCAGGCGGATAGCGGCCTGGCTGACCGGCCAGTTGTACCAGATGTTGGTGGCCCAGTTACCCACCTGGGAGCCGCAGAACGCCAGGTTCTGGAATTCGCACGGGAAGGAGTTGAAGTCTTCACCCTCACCGAAGTAACCGGCCTTGATGTCGAGTTTATTGTCGAGGAACTGGTGCTTGATCCACAGTTGGGTCAGCCGGACCATATGCCCACGACCGTAGACTTCCTGCGAGGAACTCAAGGTGCCGGCACGCGGGTCGCCGATACGGTCATTGGAGATGTTTTCACCGTTACGGTTGGTGAGCTGGATCTTGGCCTGGGTGTTATCCCAGCCGAACAGTTTCTCCAGGTCCAGCGCCGCGCCCAGGCCAAACTGGTCACTGTAGCGTGCAGTCTTGTCATCGTTGAACCCGCCGTGGAGGTTGCCGCCCACTTCACCGACGTAGTCCATCTTGATGTCGATGCCCTGCTCGATCAGCCTGGTCCGCTCGCCCCCCCAATCGCCGGTCATCCATTCGGAATCGGCGCTGAACGCTTCAGCCGCGTGAACGCTGCCGGCCAGCATCATGGCTGCAACGGCCGATAACTGGCAGATAAGCTGAGCGCTGTTGTTCTTCTTCATCCCTACTTCCTCGTCTTATTGTTATTAACTTTTGTTTTTCTAACGCGGTTCCATCGGTTGTGGCAGGCGACAGGCCGCCCATCACGGAGCCCCCATGTGGGAGCGAGAATGCTCGCGAAGGCGGTGTGTCATTCAACGCAAATGTCGACTGATAGACCGCTTTCGCGAGCAGGCTCGCTCCCACAGTTGTTGATCTCTACCTACCCTTGAACTGGGTCACGTTGGCAGGCCGGTGTTCGGCGTGTGCTTGACCGGCAGTCCCCAGGCGCTCGCCGGTCTTGGCATCGAACAGCAGCACTTTGGCCGGATCGAATTGCAGGGTCAGGGTCTCGCCCACGGCCGGTGCGACGTCAGGCGCCAGGCGACAGCAGACCTTGGTGTCGTTGAGATTGACGAACACCAGGGTGTCGGGACCGGTCGGTTCGGTGACTTGGACTTCAGCGCGAATGGTCGGCAAACCGTTGGCTTCGCCATTAGCCAGGATGATCTGCTCCGGGCGCATGCCGAGGATGACTTCGCGGTCTTCGAGACCGGCGTCCTGCATGCCCAGCGGTAACTCGCATCGGGCCTGGCCGCTGTCGAGCAACGCCAGCAGACGCCCGTCCTTGCGTTGCAGGCGCAGGGGAATGAAGTTCATCGGCGGCGAGCCGATGAAGCTCGCCACGAACAGGTTGGCCGGGTTGTTATAGATGTCCTTCGGCGTGCCGAACTGCTGGATGATCCCGTCCTTCATCACCGCCACTTTGTCGCCCAGGGTCATGGCTTCGATCTGGTCGTGGGTCACGTACACCGTGGTGGTTTTCAGGCGCTGGTGCATCAGTTTCATTTCGGTGCGCATCTCGACCCGCAGCTTGGCGTCGAGGTTGGACAGCGGCTCGTCGAACAGATAAATCTTCGGCCGCCGCGCCAGGGCGCGCCCCATTGCCACGCGTTGTTGCTGGCCACCGGAGAGTTGGCCGGGCTTGCGGCTGAGCAGGTGCTCGATCTGCAACAGCTTGGAAACCCGGGCGACTTCTTCGTCGATGTCGGCGGTCGGCATTTTGCGAATCTTCAGGCCGAAGGCGATGTTGTCGCGCACGCTCATGGTCGGGTACAGCGCGTAAGACTGGAACACCATGGCGATGTCACGATCTTTCGGGCTCATGCCACTGATGTCGGCGTCGTCCACCAGGATCGCGCCGCCGCTGATGGTTTCCAGCCCGGCGATGCAGTTCATCAAGGTGGATTTCCCGCAGCCGGACGGGCCGACCAGGATCAAAAATTCCCCGTCATCGATTTTCAGCTCGATGTTCTTCAGGGTGTCCGGCAAACCGGCGCCGTAGGTCTTGTTGACGTTGCGTAATTCGAGAGTTGCCATGTTCTACCCCTTGACCGCGCCGGACGTCAGCCCACGCAGGAAATACTTGCCAGCGAATATGTAGACCAGCAGTGTCGGCAGCCCGGCGATCATCGCGGCGGCCATATCAACGTTGTACTCCTTGGCCCCGGTGCTGGTGTTGACCAGGTTGTTCAGGGCCACGGTAATTGGCTGGGCATCGCCACTGGCGAAGACCACGCCGAACAGGAAGTCATTCCAGATCTGGGTGAACTGCCAGATCAGGCAGACCATCACGATCGGAATCGACATCGGCAGCAGGATCTTCCAGAAGATCGTGAAGAAGCCCGCGCCATCGAGCCGCGCGGCCTTGACCAGCGCATCCGGAATGCTCACGTAGTAGTTACGGAAGAACAGCGTGGTGAACGCCAGGCCGTAGACCACGTGCACCAGCACCAGCCCCGTCGTGGTGTTCGCCAGGCCGAACTTGCCGAGGGTGAACGACGCCGGCAGCAGCACGGTCTGGAACGGCAGGAAGCAACCGAACAGCAACAGGCCGAAGAACAATTGCGAACCACGGAAGCGCCACATCGACAGCACATAACCGTTCATGGCGCCGATGAAGGTCGAGATCAGTACCGCCGGCACGGTGATTTTCACCGAGTTCCAGAAGTAGCCACCGACCACGTCCCAGGCCTTGATACAGCCGATGCCGTCGATCACGGTCGGCCAGCTCAACAGGTTGCCGGTGCGGATGTCTTCCGGAGTCTTGAAGCTGGTCAGCAGCATCACCACCAGCGGGATCAGGTACACCGCCGCGGCCAGCAAAAGGGTGGCGTAGATGGCGATGCGGCTGAAGCTGATGCCTGGTTTTGCGAGTTGATTAGTCATGTCGCTTGCCTCGCAGCTCGGAGTACAGGTACGGCACGAGGATCGTCAGCACGGCGCCGAGCATCAGCATGGCGCTGGCCGAACCGATGCCCATCTGGCCACGGCTGAAGGTGAAGGAATACATGAACATCGCCGGCAGGTCGGACGAGTATCCGGGGCCACCAGCGGTCATCGCCGCCACCAGGTCGAAGCTCTTGATCGCGATGTGCGCAAGGATCATGAAGGCGCTGAAGAACACCGGGCGCAGGCTCGGCAGTACGATCTTCAGGTAGATGGTCGGCAGGCTCGCACCGTCGACTTGCGCGGCACGGATGATCGATTGATCGACACCGCGCAGGCCGGCCAGAAACATCGCCATCACGAAGCCGGAGGCTTGCCACACGGCGGCGATCACCAGGCAGTAGACCACGCGATCCTGATCCACCAGCCAGTCCAGGCGAAAGCCTTCCCAGCCCCAGTCACGCAGCATCTTGTCCAGGCCGAGCCCTGGGTTGAGCAGCCATTTCCACGCGGTACCGGTGACGATCATCGACAGCGCCATCGGGTACAGGTAGACGGTGCGGATGAAGCCTTCCTTGCGGATGCGCTGGTCCAGCAGCACGGCGAGGAACACGCCCAGCACCAGGCTGATGCCGATGAACATGCCGCCGAACAGCGCCAGGTTCTTGCTCGCGACCCACCAGCGGTCGTTGTCCATCAGGCGCATGTATTGCTGCAGGCCGACCCACTTGTAGGTCGGCATGAAGCTGGAGTTGGTAAAGGACAGTATGAATGTCCAGATGATGTAACCGTAGAAGCCAACCAACACGATCAGCATGCTCGGCGCGAGTACCAACTTGGGTAACCAGCGTTGCAGCGCATCGAACGGTGAGGCTTTGCTGAAAACCGCCACAGAGCTCATCGGGATAATCCAGGTTAGAGAAATGATCGACACAGTGATCCCTTGTGGGAGCGAGCCTGCTCGCGAAGGCGGTGTTTCAATCGACATCATTTCTGAATGTCTGACCGCGTTCGCGAGCAGGCTCGCTCCCACAGAGGGGTGCTCGGTGTCAGGGATTACTGGGCCGCTTTGACCGCGGAAGCCAGTTGGGCGCTGGCCTTGGCCGGGTCGGCGTCCTTGTCGTTCATGAAGTTGGTGACGACGTCGAAGATCGCGCCTTGAACGGCCAGGGAGGTGGCCATGTTGTGCGCCATGCTCGGTTGCAGGCCGCCGTTTTTCTCGTCCGCCAGGAAGTCCTTGGCCGCCGCTTGGGCGCAGGAATCGAAGCCCTGGCCAGCCATGTCGTTCAACATGTCGGTACGCACCGGGATCGAGCCCTTGTTGATGCTGAAAACTTTCTGGAAATCTTTACCCAGGGCGACCTTGGCCAGGTCTTGCTGCGCGGCGATATCGCCCTTGCGATCAGCTTTCAACTTGAACACAGCCATGGAGTCGATGTTGTAGGTGAAGGCTTTTTCCGTGCCCGGGAACGCCACGCACTGGTAGTCCTCGCCCGCGACTTTCTTCGCCGCGGTCCATTCGCTCTTGGCCCAGTCGCCCATCATCTGCATGCCGGCCTTGCCGTTGATCACGTCGGCGGCGGCGATGTTCCAGTCACGACCGGCGCGGTTCGGGTCCATGTAGGTGGTGATTTTTTTCAGCTCGGTGAAGGCCTTGGTCATCTCGGCGCCCGAGAGGGTTTTCTGGTCCAGGTCTACCAGGGCTTTCTTGTAACCGTCGGCGCCCATGACCGAGAGCACCACGTCTTCGAACACGGTGCTGTCCTGCCAAGGCTGGCCACCGTGGGCGAGCGCGATGAAGCCGGCGGCCTTGAGCTTGTCGCCAGCGGCATAGAATTCTTCGAGGGTGGTTGGCGCTTTGTCGATCCCGGCTTTCTTGAATACTTGCGGGTTGATCCACAGCCAGTTGACGCGGTGGATGTTCACCGGCACGGCGACGTAATCGCCTTCGTATTTCACGGTGTCGGAGACTTTCACAGGCAGCAGGCTGTCCCAGTTTTCCGACTTGGCGACGTCTTTCAACGTTTCGGTACTGAGCAGGCCAGTGCTGCCCCACTCCTGGATGTCCGGCCCCTTGATCTGGGCAACGCCCGGCGGGTTACCCGCTACAGCGCGGCTCTTGAGCACGGTCATGGCCGTGGAACCGCCACCACCGGCGACTGCGCCATCCTTCCAGGTGAAGCCATCTTTTTCGACTTGAGCCTTGAGGACATCGACCGCTGCTTTTTCACCACCCGACGTCCACCAGTGAACGACTTCCACGGAACCCTTGGATTCGGCGGCAAGCACACTGAGAGGGAGCGCAGACAGGGAGACGAGAGAAATGACAGTAGCGAGGCGAGAAATCGCATTCATCGATAAGTACCTTTCTTGTTGTTATGCATGCAAGTCTGGTGCTTGCGCTGCAGAGGAGTTTAAACAGGGGAAGTCCCTTCGCAGGTAACGAAGGGACGCGCGAATGTCACCGCATGGTTACATGGAAACGCTCTGGGACAACGCTGCCAGCGCACTGGCCATGCTCGGCGCCAGCGGCAGGCGCGGGATCAGCACCGCTTGCCAGGCATGATAGAGATCGGGTTTGCCCGCCCAGATATCGCCGCTGGGGCGGTTCAATGGGTCGAGTTCGTGGTGCCAGCTGCCGCATTCACGGTCGATGAAATGACACTCACAAAATTCCCAGAACAGTCGGTACCAGCGTTCGTACTGCTCATCGCCCGTGCGCTTGAGCAAGGCACTGGCAGCGGCGCTGGCTTCGCAATGGGTCCAGTGCAGGCGATGGCGAACCACCGCCTTGTTGTCCCAGTCGAGGGTGTAGACCATGCCCGGTGCGCCATCGATCTCCCAGCCGTGCAGGCAGTTCTGTTCGAAGAGTTTTTGCGCGTCGGTGAGCAACCAGCCCGGCGTGAGCATGCCGGCGCGCACCCGCGCGGCTTCCAGATGCAAGAGCAATCGGGCCCATTCGAAACCGTGGCCTGGCGTGGTGCCGTAGGGGCGGAAACCGTCGGCCGGGTTGTCGCGGTTGTACTCGCGCAGGGGCTGCCAGTCGCGGTCGAAATGTTCGATCACCAGAAAGCCGTTGGCGGCGGCGCGGCCATGAATCACCCGCTCGACGATGCGCTGGGCGCGGCACAACCAGCGCTTGTCGTCGCTGACATCGGCCAGGGCGAGGAAGGCTTCGGTGGCGTGCATGTTGCTGTTGGCGCCGCGATAGGCTTCCTCGCAGCTGAAGTCGCGATTGAAGGATTCGCGCATGGCGCCCTCCTCCTCACTCCAGAAGTACGTGTCGATGATGTCGACCGCGTCATCGAGCAAGGCTTGCGCGTCGGGCCGTTGTGCAACCACCGCGGAACTGGCGGCCAGGGCCACGAAGGCATGCAGATAGGCATTTTTGCCGGTGTTGCCGTCGCGGTGTTCGGCAACCGCGAACCAACCGCCGTGCACGGCATCGCGCAACGGCCCGCGCAGGGCCCGGATGCCGTGATCCACCAGCTCGGCAAAACCCGGCAGGCCCTGGATGTGCGCCATGGCGAAGCTGTGGGTCATGCGCGCGGTGTTCATGGTTTGTGCTTGCGCGTCGCCCGGCAAGCGGCCCTTTTCATCCAGGTTGCCGAAGCCCTCGGGGAGCTTCGAAGCCTTGGCAAATGCCAGCAGCCGCAAGCCTTCGGCGGCGAGCCATTGCTGGTGGGCGGGGGCGTTCAGCCAACTGCTGAAGGCGGGTTGAGAGGAGTTCATGGGGTGCCTTTTTTGTTGTTATGACTGAGGGGCAGTCTAAACAACGGGCGATGGCGGGCTTGTAACGAAGGGGGCGAGTTATGTCACCAACCTGTGACATTTACCTTGAAGGATGTACTGAATGGCCTGGCGCCTTCGCGAGCAAGCCCGCTCCCACAAAGTCACCACCGATTCCTGTGGGAGCGAGCCTGCTCGCGAAGAACGATGACGCGGTATCCCTAATCAACACTACGAGGCAATTGCAGGGTCACCCGCAAACCGCCCTCGCGCAAATTCTGCAAACTCACTTCACCGCCATGACTATGGGCAATGTTGCGCGCAATCCCCAAGCCCAACCCATACCCCTGCTGCTGCCCAGCCAAGCGAAAGTGCGGCTCGAACACCTGCTCCAGCCGCTGTTCGGGAACCCCCGGTCCTTCATCGTCTACATGCAGGACGAAGGCGCTGTCGTCATCGTCGATGTACAGGTGGGCGTTCTGGCCGTACTTCAGGGCGTTGTCGATCAGGTTGCCGATGCAACGCTTGAGCGCCAGCGGTTTGCCCGGATAGGCCGCCAGGGCACGGCCTTCCTGGGTCACGCGACCGTTACCGGTGGGCGACAGGTACGGCTCCACCAGGCACTCGAGCACATGATTGAGGTCCACCGGTTCGATGTTCTCGTGGATGTCGGTGTCTTTCACACACTGCAGTGCGCCCTTGACCAGCAGCTCCAGCTCATCCAGATCGCGACCGAACTTGGCTTGCAGCTTTTCGTCTTCCAACAACTCGACGCGCAGTCGCAAACGGGTGATGGGCGTGCGCAGGTCGTGGGAAATCGCACTGAACAACTGGCTGCGTTCGGTCAGGTAACGGCTGATCCGTTCGCGCATGGTGTTGAAGGCGCGGCCGACCTCGACCACTTCACTGCCGCCACCTTCGGCCACCGGCTCGACGTCGGCACCCAGCGACAGGTCGCGCGCCGCCCGCGCCAGGCGCTTGAGCGGCCGGCTTTGCCAGTGCACCAGCAGGCCGATGAACAACAGCAGGAAACCGCTGGTGAGGACGATGAACCACACTTGCTGCGCCGGCAGACCCTGCTCTTCGAGGCTGGTGTAGGGTTCGGGCAGCAGCGAGGCGATGTACAGCCATTCCCCCGGCGCCATCTGGATCTGCGTGACCAGCACCGGCGGGTTCACCGGTTCCAGGGTCAATGCGTAGTGCGCCCAGGAACGCGGCAGTTCGTCGAGCTTGAGACCGCCATTGAAGATCCGCAGGTCTTCGGGGCTGACAAAGGTCACCGAGATGTCGGTGTCCTGCCCCAGGGACTGGCGCAGCACTTCGTCCACCGCGTTGATCACCGCCTCCTTGCGCGGGGTGATCGGCAGCACTTCCATGCCCAGGGGTTTGTCATTGAGCGTCACCACGAAACGCGTGCCGCCCATGCTGCGCAACTGGTCGAGCACCAACGGGCGGTACGCCACCGGCAACGAGCGCAGGTAACTGACGCTGGCGTTCATCGAGTGAGCGAGGCTGCGCGCACTGGTGACCAGGCCTTCAAGCTGGGTCGCACGCAGTTGGGAAACCCAGATCACGCTCGACAATGCCTGGGCGAACAACACCGCGAGTAGCGTCAGCAACAACATGCGCCCGAGCAGCGAGCGTGGCACCGGCACGCGGCCGGCCAGCTTGCGCAAGAAATCAGTGACCATTGGAGGCAACCACACTGGCTGCCAACTGATAACCGCTGCCCCGTACGGTGCGAATCAGTCGCGGTGGTTTTTCCGTATCGCGCAGGCGTTGGCGCAAGCGACTGACCGCCATGTCGACGATGCGATCCAGAGGCATCAAGTCGCGGCCACGGGTGGCGTTGCCAATCGTGTCGCGGTCGAGGATTTCCTGCGGATGGTCGAGAAACAGCTTCAACAGGGCGAAATCGGCACCGGACAGAATCACCTCTTCGCCATCGATGTGAAACAGGCGATGGCTGACCATGTCCAGGCGCCAGTCATCGAAGGCCAGCACTTCGCTGCCGGAGCGCTCCTGACCGAACTGCGCCCGGCGCAGCAAAGCCTTGATGCGTGCTTGCAATTCGCGAGGGCTGAAAGGTTTGCCTAGGTAGTCGTCGGCGCCCAGTTCCAGGCCGATGACCCGGTCGGCCTCGTCGGAACTGGCGGTGAGCATGATGATCGGCACCTGCGACTGGCGCGGGTGCTGGCGAATCCAGCGACACAGGCTGAAACCGTCTTCGTCCGGCAGCATCACGTCAAGGATCACCAGGTCGCTGGGGGCCTCGTTGAGGGCCTGGCGAAAGCCCGCTCCATCGGGCGTGGTACGCACCTGGAACCCGGCGCGGGTCAGGTAGGTGTCCAGCAACTCGCGTATCTCCTGATCGTCATCGACCAACAAAATCGACTTGTTGACTGAGCTCACGGGGCGGCGTCCTTGTTGTTTGAATTGGGCGGATTATGCCTGATTGAGCGTAAATCTTTGGTGTCTGTGCGGGCCTCTTCGCGAGCAGGCTCGCTCCCACAAGATTATCGGCGATCCTGTGGGAGCGAGCCTGCTCGCGAATGGCACGACGCGATCTTATGCCTGCTCCAGCGCCACACCCGCACCAACCAGCCCCGAATACGGCGCCGTCACCAGCCACACCGGAATTCCCTTGAAGTAATCGCTCATGCACCCCTTGTCGGCAAAGCACCGGGCGAAACCACTTTCGAGGAAGAAATCGGCGAAGCGTGGAATCACCCCGCCAACGATGTACACACCACCGCGCGCACCGGTGGTCAGCACGTTGTTGCCCGCCACGCGACCGAGCCAGCAGCAGAATTGCTCGAGTACTTCCAATGCAATCGGATCACCCGCCAGACCGGCAGCCGTAATCGCTTCTGGCGTGTCGAGCACCGGCTCGTGGCCGTCCACCGCACAGATCGCCCGATAGACTCGGGGCAAGCCGCCGCCGCTCAATGCCGTTTCGGCGCTGACATGTCCGATCTCGTTGAAGATCTGCTGCCACAGTTGAGTCTCGCGCGGACTGCTCAGCGGCAGATCGACGTGACCGCCCTCCCCCGGCAGCGGGGCAAAACGCCCTTCCCCGAGATCTAGCAGGGTGCCGACACCCAAACCCGTGCCCGGGCCAATGACCACCGCCGGGCGCAATGGCTCCGGCGTGCCTTCGCAGACCACGCGGAATTCGCCCGGCTGCAAACGCGTCATGCCCAGGGCCATGGCCGAGAAATCGTTGACCAACAGCAGTTGATCCACCTGCAAGGCCTGGCAAAAACCCTTGCGGCTCAGGCGCCAGTGATTGTTGGTGAACTTGAATTCGTCGCCGCTCACGGGGCCTGCCACCGACAGGCACACCGAACCGATCGCACCCGGCGCCAGGCCCAGCCCGTCCAGGTAGAGGCTGATGGCCTCTTCCGGGCTGGCATGGTCGGCCGTCGCCAGCACCTGGACCGATTCCAGCTGCTGGTTTTTCCACAACGCGAACCGTGCGTTGGTGCCACCGATGTCACCGACCAAAGCCAGTTTCAATTAAGCGTCTCCAGGGCAGAAGTGAAGGCGCTGGCCCCCTGCTCTGCCGAGCTGAAGGCCATGCGCATGAAACCAAACAGTTCGCGACCGGTGCCGATGTTGTTGCCCAACAGGCCCTTGGCCGGCGTGCGCGCTGCGAACTCTTCGGCGTCCACCTTAAGCTCCAGGGTGCCTTTGACGCCATCGACGCGGATGATATCGCCCTCCTGCACCCGCGCCAAAGGCCCACCCACGTAGGCCTCGGGGCTGACGTGGATGGCCGCCGGGATTTTCCCCGACGCGCCGGACATGCGCCCGTCGGTGACCAGGGCAACCTTGAAGCCGCGATCCTGCAGCACGCCGAGGAACGGCGTCATCTTGTGCAGTTCCGGCATGCCGTTGGAACGCGGGCCCTGGAAACGCATCACCGCGACGAAATCCTTCTCCAGCAAACCGGCCTTGAACGCATCAGCCAGGTCTTGCTGATCCTGGAACACCATGGCCGGCGCTTCGACGATCTGGTTTTCCAATGCCACGGCCGACACCTTCATCACGCCGCGACCGAGGTTGCCTTCCATCACACGCAGGCCGCCCTCCGGCGAGAACGCCCGGGCAACCGGACGCAGGATGCTTTCGTCGAGGCTTTCGGTGATGCCTTCGCGCCAGACCAGTTCGCCGTTATCGAGGAACGGTTCCATGGTGTAGCGGCGCAATCCGTGGCCCAGCACGGTGTTGACGTTTTCGTGGAGCAACCCGGCGTCCAGCAGTTCGCGGATCAGGAACGACATGCCGCCCGCGGCCTGGAAGTGGTTGATGTCGGCCTTGCCGTTCGGGTAGACGTGGCTCAGGGTCGGCACGACTTCGGAGAGGTCGGCCATGTCTTGCCAGGTCAACTGGATGCCCGCCGCCATGGCAATCGCCGGCATGTGCAACGTGTGGTTGGTCGAGCCGCCGGTGGCGTGCAGGGCAACGATGGAGTTGACCAGCGAACGCTCGTCGACGATTTCGCCGATCGGCAGGTAGTCGCCGTTCTGTTTGGTAATGCGCGTCACCTGGTGCGCCGCTTCGCGGGTCAGGGCGTCGCGCAGTGGCGTGTTCGGGTTGACGAAGGAAGCGCCCGGCAAATGCAGGCCCATGACTTCCATCAGCAACTGGTTGGTGTTGGCGGTGCCGTAGAAGGTGCAGGTGCCAGGGCTGTGGTAGGAGTTCATTTCCGACTCCAGCAGCTCTTCACGGCTGGCCTTGCCTTCGGCGTAGCGCTGGCGCACGTCGGCTTTCTGCTTGTTGGAAATACCCGACACCATCGGCCCGCCCGGCACGAAGACTGTCGGCAGATGGCCGAAGCGCAGCGCGCCCATCATCAGGCCCGGGACGATCTTGTCGCAGATGCCGAGCATCAGCGCGCCATCGAACATGTTGTGCGAGAGCGCCACGGCGGTGGACAGCGCGATCACTTCACGGCTCGGCAGGCTCAGTTCCATGCCCGGCTCGCCCTGGGTCACGCCATCGCACATGGCCGGGGTGCCGCCGGCGAACTGGCCGACGGAACCGATTTCGCGCAGGGCTTTCTTGATCAGCTCCGGGAAGACTTCGTACGGCTGGTGCGCCGAGAGCATGTCGTTATATGACGAAACAATTGCGATGTTGGCGGAGTTCATCATCCGCAGGCTGTTCTTGTCGTCGCTGCCGCAACCGGCCACGCCGTGGGCGAAGTTGGCGCATTGCAGCTTACCGCGCATCGGACCGTCGCTGGCGGCATCACGGATCAGTGCAAGGTAAGCCTCACGCGTGGCGCGGCTGCGGGCGATAAGCCGTTCGGTGACCTCAAGTACGCGGGGATGCATGTGTAGAACTCCAGGCTAACGGATGTGGCGACCTGATTGTCTATGCTGATCAAACACCGGTGTCGATGGGATGACAGACGGCTTTTCTGACCATTCGGACCAGTTGATTCAGGTCACTCGTTGTAGATTGAACAAAATATTGCCATTAAAAAGGCTTGTTTTCTATTTTTTTGCGAATAATCTTGTAATTCCAACAACAAAACGACGGCGGCGCTGACAAATGACTCTACGAATCGCAATCAATGGTTTTGGCCGTATTGGTCGCAACGTCCTCCGAGCACTCTATACCCAAGGCTATCGCCAGGATCTGCAGATCGTCGCCATCAACGACCTGGGTGACAGCGCAATCAATGCGCATTTGCTCAAGTACGACACGGTTCACGGCACGTTCGACGCCGATGTCCAGCATGATCAGGAAAGCCTGACCGTCAACGGCGACCGTATCGCGGTCAGCGCCATTCGCAATCCGGCCGACTTGCCCTGGGCCGCGGAAAAGATTGATGTGGTGTTCGAATGTACCGGTCTGTTCACCGACCGCGCCAAAGCCGCCGCGCATATTACGGCCGGTGCACGCAAAGTGATTATCTCGGCCCCGGCCACGGGTGCCGACGCCACCGTGGTATATGGGGTCAACCACGACATTCTGCGCCAGTCGCACCAGATTATTTCAAACGCCTCGTGCACCACCAACTGTCTGGCCCCGGTGGCCCAGGTGCTGCACCGCGAACTGGGCATCGAAAGTGGCCTGATGACCACCATCCATGCCTACACCAACGACCAGAACCTGACCGACGTCTACCACACCGACCCGTACCGCGCCCGTTCGGCCACGCAGAACATGATCCCGAGCAAGACCGGTGCGGCTGAAGCGGTCGGCCTGGTGCTGCCGGAACTGGCGGGCAAATTGACGGGCATGGCGGTGCGCGTGCCGGTGATCAACGTATCCCTGGTCGACCTGACCGTGCAGCTGAAAAAAGAAGCCAGCGCACAAGAGGTCAATGCACTGCTCAAGCAAGCCAGCCAGCACTCGAAAATTCTCGGCTACAACACCTTGCCGCTGGTCTCCAGCGACTTCAACCATAACCCGCTGTCGTCGATCTTCGACGCCAACCACACCAAGTCCAGCGGCAAGCTGCTCAAGGTGCTGGCCTGGTACGACAACGAATGGGGCTTCTCCAACCGCATGCTCGATAACTGCCTGGCGCTGTGCAACGCCGAATAAGCGACGAATTACGACGACTCGTTCCGCGTTGACGCAATCCTACACAGGACGCATAAAGCTTTGGAGCTGTACCCATGATCGGCATTACGTTTACCCAAAAAACCATGGCTGCGCGCAAGCGTATCGCCCTGGTCGCCCATGACCACTGCAAAGTGTTTTTGCTGGACTGGGCCGAACGGCAGAAAGACCGGCTCGCGCAACATGAACTAGTCGCCACCGGCACCACCGGTTTGTTATTGCAACAACGTCTCGACCTGCCGGTGGAGAGCATGATCAGCGGCCCATTGGGCGGAGACCAACAGCTCGGCGCGCGAATCGCCGAGCAACGGGTCGACATGCTGGTGTTCTTCTGGGACCCGTTCGAACCTCAGCCACACGACCCCGACATCAAGGCATTGCTACGGGTCGCAGCGGTCTGGAACATTCCGGTGGCGTGCAATGAATGCAGCGCCGACTACCTGCTCAGCAGCCCGCTGATGGATCAGGCACACGGGCATCGGATTCCGGATTACCCCATGTATCTGCAGGGTCGGGCGTAGCCCTTCACAAATCAAGGCTTGACCATTCGAGCGGATGATAAGCATTATCATTCACTCGAAATGGATCAGGTCCTCCCGTGAGTCAATCGCGTTTCAACGACGTCTTCATCTCCCAGCGAATCTCTCTGCTGCGCACGCTGGAGCGGATGGTCAACAATCACAGCACCGCCGAAGACCTCTTGCAGGAGACTTACCTGCGGGTGAGCCGTGCACTCGGCGAGCGGGCCATCGATCACCTGGAACCCTTCGTTTTCCAGACTGCCCGCAACCTGGCACTGGACCATTTGCGCGCGCGGCGCATCCACTCGCGCACCATGGTCGATGACGTGCCACCGGACGTGGTGGACAGCATCGCCGCCCCCGCCAGCAGTGCCGAGGACGCCGCCCATGCCGAACAATTGCTCGAGCGTTTGAATGTGCGCCTCAGTCAACTCAGCTCCCGCCAGCAGCAAATTTTCATCCTCAGCCGCCTGCACGGCCATAGCTATCTGGAGATTGCCGAGAAACTCGGCGTCTCACTCAGTACCGTGCAGAAGGAGCTGAAGTTGATCATGACCATCTGCATCGGCGTCGCCGACCGGTCGAAAGGCCACTGAGCCACCCGCGGCTCGACGACCTTGTTCATCAGGGCTACCCTTGGCCCTCTTTTGCGCTTCACTAAAAAAACAGCCGTGCACAGACACGCCGAGGAAACACCGTGACGGACACCCACCGCGCCCCTTCGCCCTCACCGGCGCAGGCCACAGCCGAGGCGATGGACCAGGCCCTGGACTGGCTGATCGTGTTGGACAGCCCGAGCGAAGAACAGACCCGCCAGTTCCACCAATGGCTCGCGGCAGACCCTGCGCACGCCGAGGCGTTCGCCATGGCGCAGGCGATATGGAACGGTGCGCAAGTCACGCAATGCGCGCAAAAACTGGCATCGAGCCCAGTCAAAGTCACTGCGCTGTCGCGTCTGCGCCCGCACTGGAGACCCTTGGCCACCGCCGCCGTGCTGATCCTCGGGTTGTTCAGCTTCAGCAATCTGCCGATGCGCCTGCAGGCCGATCACCTGACCGTGGTCGGTGAACGCCAGCGCCTGCAACTGGAGGACGGCTCGAAAGTCCTGCTCAATACCAACTCGGCGTTTTCCAGCACCATCAACGACCAGAAGCGCGTGGCCCGCCTGTATCAGGGCGAGGCGTTTTTCGACGTGCAGCCGCATCGCGGTCTGCCGTTGGAAATTGACGCGGGCCTGGTTACCGCGAGTGTTCGCGATACAGCATTTGCCGTGCGTTACCTCGACGGCGTAACCCAGGTTCGAGTGCAGCGCGGGGATGTCGACTTGCGCGCCACCGGCGACGACGATGCGAGGGTGCGCCTGACAGCCGGGGAAAGCATCCGCATCGGCCCCAATGGTTTCGACCAGCCGGCCAAACTGGATGCGGCCACTGACCTGGCCTGGGTCCAGGGTCGCCTGGTGTTTGAAAACTGCCCGCTGAGCCAGGTGCTGGCAGAGCTGCGTCGCTACTATCCGGGCTGGATCATCAACAACAATGAGCAGTTGGCGAATGTTGCCGTGACCGGAAATTATCGTCTCGACCAGCCGCTGGACGTGGTCCGCTCGCTGGCTCACATTGCCTCGGCACAGCTCAAGGAATACCCGGCGCTGGTCATCTTGAACTAAATGAGAATTATTTTTACTCGATAGCTGAACCTCGTACGTCTCGTTATAGCCAATGCAATTGATTCGCATCTCTAAATGCCAATCAGCACCTATAAAGATTCGTGCGACACGGAGCGCTATCGATGTCCTCTCGCCTTACCCGCCCAGTTAGTTCACCTTCTTGCGTACTGTCGCTGCTGACCGCCGCCATTCTGATGGCCGGTGCTGTGCCCGTCATGGCCGCCACGGCCCCTGAACAGTCGGCGCGCAAAATGGGCGATTACGCATTCGCCATTGCGCCACAGTCGCTGGTGTCGGCACTCAATTCGTTCACCGCAGTGACCGGCTGGCAGGTCGGCTTTTCAGCCGAACTGGCGCAAGGGATGGACTCACCGGGCGTGCGCGGATCGCTGCCAGCGGAAAAAGCCCTGGATCGCCTGTTGGTGGGGACCAACCTGAGCTATCGCAAACTCGGCAACAACAACATCGTGCTGGAGCGCCGAAGCAGCGCCGGGACCCTGAATCTGGAACAGGTGACCATCAGCGCCACGCGCCAGGAACAGGACGTGAGCAGCGTGCCCAGCACCGTCACCGTCCACACCCGCGAGGAACTCGACCGCAACAACGTCAACAGCATCAAGGATCTGGTGCGCTACGAACCGGGTGTATCGGTAGGCGGCACCGGTACCCGCGCGGGCCTTTCCGGCTACAACATCCGCGGTATCGACGGTGACCGCGTGCTGACCCAGGTCGACGGAGTCCAGGTGCCCGATGGTTTCTTCAATGGTCCGTACGCCCAGACCAACCGCAACTATGTCGACCCGGAAATCGTCAAGCGCGTGGAAATACTGCGCGGCCCGGCTTCGGTGCTGTACGGCAGCAGCGCCATTGGTGGCGCGGTCAGCTACTACACGCTGGACCCGGACGACATCATCAAGCCAGGCCAGGACGTCGGTGCTCGCCTGAAGACCGGCTACAGCTCGGCCGATGAAAGCTGGCTCACCTCCGGCACCGTGGCCGGTCGCACCGGCGACTTCGACGGCTTGCTGCACCTGAGCCAGCGCAATGGCCACGAAACGCAGTCCCATGGCGAAACCGGTGGAACCGGCCTGGACCGCACCGAAGCCAACCCCGAGGACGTGCGCACCACCAACGTGCTGGCCAAGCTCGACTGGAACTACGCCGACGATGCGCGCTTCGGCTTGACTTACGAGCACTACAAGGACGATCGCGACACCAATCAGCTAAGCGCCGTGGGTGGCCCGTTCAACGCAGGACGCGGCTTCGGCTTCTACAAATCGCGCACCGGCAACGACACCATCACCCGCGAGCGCTTCGGCCTGGATCACCGTTTCGCTGTGGACAGCCTCCTGGCTGACAACATCAAGTGGACGTTGAATTACCAGATTGCCAAGACCGACCAGCGCACCGAAGAAATCTACGCACCGTCACGCACGGTGCTGCGTCACCGCGATACCACCTACAAGGATCGCCAATGGGTATTCGATGCCCAGGCTGACAAGGCGTTTGCCATTGCCGACACCGACCATGCGATCACTTATGGCACCACCATCAAGAAGGACAAAGTCACCGGCCTGCGCACCGGTAGCGGCACCTGCCTGACCGTGGCCGGCGCTTGCCGCGTCATGAATGCTGCGAGCGCTGCCGACACTTTGACCCCGGCCAGTGATTTTCCGGATCCGACCATCAACACCTACAGCCTGTTCGCCCAGGACCAGATCGCCTGGAACAACTGGACCTTCGTGCCCGGCCTGCGCTACGACTACACCCAGCTCAAGCCGCACCTGACCAAAGAGTTCCTGGCCACTGCCGACCAGAGCGGCAACGGTGAGGTGAACGACGACGAAAAAACCTGGCATCGCCTGTCACCGAAATTCGGCACGACCTACCGCTTCGATGACAACTACACCTGGTACGGCCAATACGCTGAAGGCTTCCGCACGCCGACCGCCAAGGCTCTCTATGGTCGCTTCGAAAACCTGGCTGGCGGCTATCAGGTCGCGCCCAATCCCGACCTCGAGCCAGAAAAGAGCAAGAGTTATGAAACCGGCCTGCGCGGGCAGTTCGAGGCCGGTACTTTCGATATCGCGGTGTTCTACAACAAATATCGCGACTTCATCGACGAGAACGCCATTACTCCCGGCTACACCGAGACCACCTTCCAGAGCAACAACATCAAGCACGCCACCATCAAGGGCCTGGAGCTCAAGGGGCGCTTGAACCTGGATAGCTTTGGCGCACCGCGTGGCCTCTACACCCAGGGTTCTGTGGCCTACCTGTATGGTCGCAACGATGACAGCGGCGAACCTCTTAACAGTATCAACCCGCTGACCGGCGTATTCGGTCTGGGCTATGACCAGGACAAGTACGGCACATTGCTGAGCTGGACCCTGGTCAAACGCAAGACCCGGGTCGACAGCACCAGCTTCAACACCCCGGACGGCACCAGCACGCAGTTCAAGACACCGGGTTACGGCGTGCTCGACCTGGCGGGTTTCTACAAGGTGACCGACGACCTGACCGTGAATGCCGGCCTGTACAACCTGACCGACAAAAAGTACTGGCAGTGGGATGACGTACGCGGCTACGACAGCGTCGGCGAAGCCTCGGTGACACAGCCCGCCAACCTCGATCGCCTGACCCAGCCTGGACGCAATTTCGCGATCAATCTGGTGTGGGATATCTGACCCCGTGCACCTCACCGGGCGCTGTAACAGCCGCCCGATGAGGATTTTTTACTGTCATGCACCTGCTCATTCGTCTCGTTACCAAGCGCCTCTTCTTTCCCAAGGATCTGCCATGACCACCCAGGACACCGCCCAACGCCCAACCCTGCGCTCGCAACGCTTGAACCAGGTCACCAACGAGCCGCACAGCAAGCTCGATGCATTGGTCAAAGCCCATGCCCCCTTTGAAACCCAGGCCAATTTCGCCCGCTTCGTGGTAGCGCAATACCTGTTCCAGTCGGAACTGGTGGCGCTATACAACGATGCCGAACTGACAGCCGTCGTTCCGGACCTGCCAGCCCGTTGCCGTGCCGAGGCGGCGAAGGCGGACCTGGCGGACCTTGACACCGAGGTGCCGGCGCCGGTTGCAGGCGCACTGCAAAACCCGACCAAGGCCCAGGCCATGGGCTGGCTCTTCGTCTCCGAAGGCTCGAAGCTGGGCGCAGCGTTTTTGCTCAAGCGTGCCGTGGGCCTCGGCCTGAGCGAGACCCTCGGTGCCCGTCACCTTGGCGAACCGGCCGGTGGTCGTGCGCAAGGTTGGAAAAACTTCGTCAAGACCCTCGATGAACTGGAGCTCAGCGCCCAGGAAGAAGCCGAGCTGGACAAAGGCGCCATCGATGCCTTCAACCGCTTCACGGTGTTGCTGGAACAGGCTTACGCCCCAGAACTTGCCTGAAGAAACACCCTCCCCTGTGGGAGCGAGCCTGCTCGCGAAGAGGTCAGCACATGCGACGTTTATGTCGAATGACACACCGCATTCGCGAGCAGGCTCGCTCCCACAATGGATCGAGTCAGTCCATAAATTTCGATCAAGCGCCCCATGCCTGCCTCCACCAAACTCGCCCGCCTCCTCTTCGGCCTGCTGGCCTATGTCAGCCTCGCCATCGGCCTGGTCGCCATCGTCATGCCCGGCCTGCCGACCACCGAATTCATCCTGCTGGCCGCCTGGGCTGCCACCCGAAGCTCGCCGCGCTTGAGTGCCTGGCTGGACAATCATCGGCTGTTCGGCCCTATTCTCAGTAACTGGCGCAACGGCAAGGTCATCGGGCGCCGGGCCAAGGTCAGCGCCACCGTCAGCATGCTGCTGTGCGCCACGTTGATGCTGGTCATGCTCGATCACGGCTGGCCGATCTACCTGGCGATTGCCGGGATGGGCCTGGGCAATTTGTGGATCTGGTCGCGACCGGAGTCACTGGCGCGACACCCTTAGAGGTCGCCGCGACTTTCTCCGTTTTTTATCCACTTTTCGGCACATTTTTCCGCGCAAACGTTTAACCACGACCGTTCGTCGGACGCGCGCTCATGCAATCTGTGCCCCAGGCCGATGTGCATTGAATGGCGCTAAATGGATTTGGCGTGTCGAGCCGCAATGGCTCACAGCCGCCCCCTCATCCATTCGCGAGCTCGCCCTATGTTCGACTCACTGTCCATCCGCCTGAAAATCGTCCTGCTGTCCGGTCTGTGCCTGCTTGGCGTGGTCGCCTCGATAGTGGGCATGAATCTCTACCAGACCAATCAGAACGATGAACTGGTCAGCGCTTCCAGTAGCAGGATGCTCACCGAGAGCGTACAGAACCTGCTGCAAGCCAAGGCCGCCGAGCAAGGGGTGCGGGTGCAGAAGACGTTTGCTGAAACCCAGACCGTGGTGACCGCCCTGGCGGACCAGATCAAGGACATGCGCAACATGGCCGCCAAGCGGTCGCTTGAGCCCGGCGCCCTGCGTGAAGAGTTGAACCAGAGCCTGAAAACCGCCTTCGAACGCAACGGTAAAGTGCTGGGCATCTGGCTGGCATTCGAACCCAATGGCCTGGACGGCAAGGACAGCGATTTCGTCAATGACGCGGCCCGCCAATCCAACGAAGCCGGACGCTTCGCCACTTACTGGAGCCGTGCCGGGGGCGAAGCGCTGAACACGATCATGGTCGAGGAGGACATGACCAAGACCACCCTGAACCTCAGCGGCACGCCCTACAACGTCTGGTACACCTGCCCTCGGGACAGCAAGCGCACCTGCCTGCTCGACCCTTATGCCGATACCGTTGGCGGCAAGGAAGTGTTGATGACCACCATTTCCGTACCGCTGCTGGTGGATGGCAAGTCCATCGGCGTGGTCGGTATCGACATCGCCCTCGACGCGCTGCAAGCAGCGGCGGTCGACTCCCAGCGTGAGTTGTTCAACAACGCCGGCCACATGCTGATCGTTTCCGGCACCGGCGTGGTGGCGGCGTACAGCGTCGATCCGACGAAGGTAGGCAAGAGCATCGGTGACACCCTGGGTGCGGACGGCAAGGACATCTTGCAATTGCTTGCCAGCGGTGCGCCGAAGATTCTCCAACAGGGCGACCTGATTCGGGCGGTGTACCCGGTCAGTCCGATTGCCGACGCCAAGGCGTGGGCCGTGGTGATCGACCTGCCCAGGCAAGTGCTGCTGGCCGATTCGGTAAAACTGCAAGCGGTACTCGATGACGCCCAGCAGAGCGGCACGATCAAAGCGGTGGGCGTGGCGATCATTGCCGGCCTGATTGGCCTGCTGCTGATGTGGCTGACCGCCTCGGGCGTGACCCGGCCGATCAACAGCGTGGCGCAAATGCTCAAGGCGATAGCCAGTGGCGACGGCGACCTGACCCAGCGCCTGAACTACGGCAAGCGGGACGAACTGGGCGAACTGGTCAACTGGTTCAATCGTTTCCTCGACAAGCTGCAGCCGACCATCGCGCAGATCAAGCAGAGCATCACCGATGCCCGCGGCACCGCCGACCAGTCTTCGGAAATCGCGCGCCAGACCAGCGAAGGCATGCAGGTGCAATTTCGCGAAATCGACCAGGTCGCCACTGCGTCCAATGAAATGAGCGCCACCGCCCACGACGTCGCCAACAGCGCGTCGAACGCCGCCAACGCGGCCAAGGGTGCCGATCAGTCGGCCCGCGATGGCATGCAGATCATCGAGCGCAGCACCCGCGACATCAATCAACTGGCCGACGAAGTCAGTAAGGCCGTGACTGAAGTCGAGGCATTGGCGGTCAACAGCGAGCAGATCGGTTCGGTATTGGAAGTCATCCGCAGCATCGCCGAACAGACCAACCTGCTGGCGCTCAACGCGGCGATCGAAGCCGCCCGTGCCGGCGAGAGCGGTCGCGGTTTTGCGGTGGTCGCCGACGAAGTGCGCAACCTGGCCAAGCGCACCCAGGACTCGGTGGAAGAAATTCGCCTGGTGATCGAACGCATCCAGAGCGGCACCCGCGGCGTGGTCGCCACCATGCACTCAAGCCAGACCCAGGCCCACAGCAACGCCGGGCAGATCCAGCAAGCGGTCCAGGCCCTGGGCAAAATCAGCGACGCGGTCACGGTGATCAGCGACATGAACCTGCAGATCGCCAGCGCCGCCGAACAGCAAAGCGCCGTGGCTGAAGAGGTCAACCGCAACGTTTCGGCGATTCGTACCGTCACCGAAACCCTGACCGGACAAGCCACCGAATCGGCGCAGATCAGCAGCCAGCTCAATGCCCTGACCACCCAGCAGATGAAACTGATGGATCAGTTCAGGGTGTAAAGGTTTTTTGATTTATGCTCGGGCTCTCGTTCCGGAGGGCCCGTCGATGACTGATTTACTCACGTCCATTCAAGCCGAACTCGGCATGCCGCACACCCCTGTTGCGTTCACCTCCAGCGGCGCCCTGCCCTCGGTGTTTGCCGTTACCGACCTGGCTTGCGCCAGCATCGCCGCCGCCGGCCAGGCTGTCAGCGAATTGTTGCACCAGCAAACCGGTCGCTTGCCAGGCCTGGAAGTCGACCGGCGCCTGGCGTCATTCTGGTTCTCCAGCTCGATCCGCCCGCTAGGCTGGAACGTACCACCGCTGTGGGACCCGATCGCCGGTGACTACGCCACCAAAGATGGCTGGATCCGCCTGCACACCAATGCGCCCCATCACCGCGCCGCCGCCGAATCGGTGTTGGGCGCCTGCGTCGACCGCAACGCGATGGCCAGCAAAGTGGCGCAATGGGCCAAGAGTGATCTGGAACAGGCCGTGGTCAAGGCCGGTGGCTGTGCCGCCGAAATGCGCAGCTGGGACCAATGGCAGGTCCATGCGCAAGGACTCGCGGTCAACGCCGAACCGCTGATTCAATTCATCGCCGGCCACAACCGACCCGGCACACCCTGGCAAGGTTCGGTGGCGCGACCACTGGCTGCCATCAAGGTGCTGGACTTGACCCGCGTGCTTGCTGGCCCCGTCGCCAGCCGTTTTCTCGCGGGCCTGGGCGCTGATGTGCTGCGCATCGACCCACCCTCCTGGAACGAGCCGGGCGTAGTGCCGGAAATGACACTGGGCAAACGTTGCGCACGCCTGGATCTGCACGATAAAACCGATCGATTGGTATTCGAAAGCCTGCTCAAGGACGCCGACATCGTGCTCCACGGTTACCGCGCCGATGCCCTGGAGCGTCTGGGCTATGGTGCCGCCGAACGCCAGCAACGGTTCCCTGGCCTGATCGACGTTTGCCTCAACGCCTACGGCTGGAGTGGCCCGTGGCAGAACCGCCGCGGCTTCGACAGCCTGGTGCAGATGAGCAGCGGCATCGCTGACGCGGGGATGCACATCACGCAAGCGGACAAACCGACGCCCTTGCCGTTGCAGGCGCTCGATCATGCCACCGGGTATTTGATGGCGGCCAGCGCGATCAAGTTGTTGGCAGAACGCTTGAACAGCGGACAGGGTGGTTCGGCGCGATTGTCATTGGCGCGTACGGCAAAACTGTTGATCGAAAATGGTCCCGGCAGCAACACGCCATTACGGGCCGAGGATGAGCACGACCAGGGCATGCTGGTCGAGCAAACGCCATGGGGCCCGGCGCATCGCTTGCACGTGCCGCTGAAAATCACCGGGACCCCACTGCAGTGGACGCTTGCGGCATCTGAACTGGGAGCACATCGCGCGCAGTGGTAACCCGGCGACCTTCCGTCTGGCCATGGGCGGGAAATAGCTAAAATCGAAAAATGCGTTTGATCCGGAGCGAAAACAACTGTACAAAAACACAGTACATTTGAATTCAACACTCTCGAGCCCGGAGAACCCCATGGCCTCTCAAGCGATGAAAATCACCCTGGAACGTATCGCCCTCTTCCAGTTCACCCCGGCCCACTGCGCCCAGGCCCGAGCGATGCTGGGCTGGACCGTGGAAACGTTATCCCGCGAAGCCGGGGTTTCGGTGCAAGCCATTGAGCGCTTCGAGGCGCGGCAGGAGGTGCTGGATGTCACTCGCCTGGCATTGGCGTATCGGCTTGAATCGGAGGGGCTGGTGTTCTTCCCGGGGTTTGCGCCGGGTAGAGGGATGAATGTGCAAGGGTCTACGCCGAATCCGGTGGGGCGGGCGGATTTTGCAATGGTTGAATAAGGTCGCAACTTCAATACTGGAGCTACGACCTGATCCATCCAGGAATGCTCGCCTCTTTTTGTAGATGCTTCACCCGAGGCTTTGTTGGTTCTGGTAGACCTGCTCTTCGACTTCATACCACCACGCAATGCCACGCTTGGCAGCCAGCACATTGAATGCCTCGCCCATCCGTGGCGTGGTGATCGATACATTGCGCTCCCAGGCCAGGGCCAGGATCCGGTCGAAGGGTTCGTACCAGGCATGCATCGACAAATCGAAGGTGCCGTTGTGAATCGGTAGCAGCCAGCGCCCCTTGAGGTCGAGATGGGCTTGCAGGGTCTGCTCAGGCTGCATGTGCACATGGGGCCAGTCGACATTGTAGGCGCCGGTTTCCATGAGGGTCAGGTCGAAAGGGCCGTATTGTTCGCCGATGCGTTTGAAGCCGTCAAAGTATCCACTGTCGCCACTGAAGAAGATCCGCGTATCGCCATCGATCATCACCCAAGAGGCCCAGAGGGTGCTGTTGCCGTCGAACAGGCCGCGACCGGAAAAGTGCTGCGAGGGGGTGGCAACGAACTGGATACCCTCCACCTCGGTACCCTGCCACCAGTCCAGTTGGCGGATTTTACTGGCGTCGATACCCCATTTGATCAGGGTGTCGCCCACCCCCAACGGAGTGAGGAAGTACTTGGCCTTGTCGGCCAGTTTACGCACTGCGTGATAGTCCAGATGATCGTAGTGATCGTGAGACAGGATCACCGCTTCAATTGGCGGCAATTGGTCGAGGCTGATCGGCGGCTGGTGAAAACGCTTGGGGCCGGCCCATTGCACGGGGGAAGCACGCTCGGCGAACACCGGGTCGGTAATCCAGAATCTGTCCCGCAGCTTGAGCAGTAGAGTGGAATGGCCCAGGCGATAGACGCTGTGGTTGGGCGCCGCCATCAATGCCGCTTGCGTCAGCGGTTGCACTGGAACAGGCGCCGTCGGGCGGGTGTTGCGTGGTTTGTGAAACATCGCATTCCAGAGGATGCGCAGGGTTTTGCCAAGGCTCAAATGCTGTATCGGCCTGTGGTTTTGAAACTGCCCTTGAGCCTGTCGGGAAGCTTCAGGCCTGGAGGTGCCGTTCGCCGGGGGAGTTGATTTGGCCATGAGGAAATGACTCCAGAAAAACCGCACGTTTCACGATTTTTCGTTTTGGGACGATAAATGGCCAAGGCACGCACGCATCAGCCGAATACTCTATTTTCACCGGGCAGGATTAACAAAACATTACACTGCACAGTGTAGTTTTAAGGTTGCAGCAAAGCCGTCGACAAGTAAACTGCTGAGTGTAATTTTCCTTTTTTTCCTGCCGAAGCGTATTTATGACAGCTCCACAGCGCCTCACCGACCGTAAACGCGAAGCCATCATTCAGGCGGCAATTGTCGAGTTCCGTGCCAATGGTTTCGACATCACCAGCATGGACAAGATTGCCGCCACCGCCGGGGTGTCCAAGCGCACGGTGTACAACCACTTCCCCAGCAAGGAAGAACTGTTCGCCGAAATCCTCAATCAGTTGTGGGTCCGGGTAACGGCGGAACAGGAAGTACCCTACCGCCCCGACCTGCCCTTGCGTGAACAGATGCACCACCTGTTGACGGCAAAACTGCAGATGCTCAGCGATGAAAATCTGCTCGACCTGGCGCGGGTGGCCATAGCCGCCACTATTCATTCTCCCGAGCGCGCGCAAAGCATGGTGACCCGGATGGGTGAGCGCGAAGAAAACCTGACCCTGTGGATTCGCGCTGCCCAGGCCGATGGACGCTTGAAAGCGGTCGACCCGGCGTTTGCCGCGCAACAAGTCTATGGAATGCTCAAGTCCTTTGCCTTTTGGCCGCAGATCTCAATGGGGTTACCGGGCTTGTCGGCCGAGATGCGGAGCACTGTGGTGGAATCGGCGCTGGACATGTTCCTGGCCTGCTACGAGTTGCAATAAATGACAATTCGACGGCGGCGCCGAACGATTGATCGCGGCGTTTTTTACGGGGGTATGTGTTTCAGAATGAAACTCGCGCTGAGGCTATAGTGAATCTCAGTCCTAGCGCCCTGCAGAGAGCATCATGACCTCCTCGAGCAACGAAGCCCCCGCCCCCGTCGATCACCTGCGGTTCCATCGCGCACATGCCCATCTGGCGCCAACCTTTGGCAATGACAAGTTCGCCCTGCGTGCCGAAGCCTTTGCGCGGTTCTTCGGCACACCGACTTTTCTGGGTGCGCAAACACTGATCGTGGTGATCTGGATGTGCCTGAATCTATTTGGCTTCACCCACTTCGACGCCTACCCGTTCATCCTGCTTAACCTGGCTTTCAGCCTGCAAGCGGCCTATGCCGCCCCTTTGATTCTGTTGGCCCAGACCCGCCAGGCCGCACGGGACAAAGCCCAATCCGATGCCGATGCGCAGCACCGCGAAGCGCTGGCGATCGCCAACAGTGAACGACAGGCGGAAGCGGCGAAAAACACCGCACAACTGATGGAACTGCTTGAGCAAAACACCCGCCTCACGCAAATGACCAAAACCCTCAGCGAACGCATCGAGAACCTGACCACAGAATTGCATCAGCATCTGGTGCGCAAGGATGAACCAAAAACGTGATCGGCCCCTACGGCAACTTCAGCTAGCGCTCTGTCAACCTGTGACAGCCTCAAGGTGTGAGGGGGCAAGAAAAGCAAAAGCAGCGACAGTGCACAAAAGCGCAGTAAACATCTGCTTTGAACAGATTTATGTCGGTCTGACGATAGCGCTTGTCCGGTTCACTTGTTAAAAGAGACCTCTTTGAAACCTATCGCGAAAGGATCTCGACCATGCCGGCCACCTCCACCCAAAGCGCCCTGCTCCTGAGCTTGCTGCTATTGCTGGGTCAAGCCCAGGCCGCCAGCGAACCCGGCCCCGCTGCATTGGCGACCCGCGCGGGCATTCCACACCCGGCGGTGATTGCCCACCGTGGCGCGTCTTTCGATGCACCGGAATCCACCGCTGCCGCCTATAAATTGGCCCGCGACCTGGGCGTCGATTATCTGGAACTGGACCTGCAGCGCAGCAAGGATGGCGTGCTGTTCGCCCTGCATGACAATAATCTGCAACGCACCACCGACGTCGCCAGCAAGTTCCCCGAACGCAAGGACAGCCCGGCCAACGCCTTCACCATGGCCGAGCTGAAAACCCTGGACGCCGGCAGTTGGTTCAACACGGCCTATCCAGATCGCGCGCAGCCTGCGTTTGCCGGCCTGAAAATCCTCACCCTCGATGAAATCATCGACATCGCCCAAGGCAATCCACTGCACAAGCCTGGCCTGTATATCGAAACCAAGGAGCCAAAGCAGTTTCCCGGCATCGAACACGATCTCAAGGAAAAACTCCAGGATCGCGGCTGGCTGAGCCCCGCGGGGTCGAAGCTGGCCAAAAGCGCACTGGGCGTTGGCCAGGGCAAAGGCAAGGTGGTGCTGCAAACCTTCGAGAAGAGCAGCCTCGAACTGTTGCAAAAGGAAATGCCGCAGGTGCCGAAGATCCTGTTGTTGTGGGTCGGCGAAGGCAGCATCGAGCCAAAATCGACAGTGAGCTTTGCCGAGTCCGGCGAAAAGGATAAGGCCGCTTACTACGCTAAACAGCAACCGAAAGACCAAGCCGAATTCCAGCGTTGGGTCGACTACGCCAAGTCTCAGGGTGCGATCGGCACAGGCCCGTCCGCTGCACTGACCCACGGGGGCGATCAGAGCTACGCCGACCTGGTGCAGCCGTGGATGAACCAGTACACCCACGATCAGGGCCTGCTGGTGCATGTCTACACCATTGATGAGGCGGCGGACTTCCAGAAAGTCATGGATGCCGGGGTCGACGGTATTTTCACCAACCGCGCCAGCGAATTGCTCAAGTTCTACAAGCGCCCGGCGACGGCAAGTGTGGCGCAGGTGCTGCGCAATAATGGGTATTGATCATTCGGTTCAAGGGAATTTAAGCGTGAATTAAGTTGCCACAATTAATCTGATCCCACTTAAACGGCTCAACCAAGGAATGAACCTCATGAGAACCCTGACCGCACTGTTCACCGCTGCCGCCCTGACCTTCACCGCCGGCCTGGCCCAGGCCAAAGACGTGCCCGTCGACCAGATCCCTCAGTTGGTCAAGGATGGCAAGATCAAGCCGCTGGAAGAGCTGAACCAGATCGTAATGAAGCTGCACCCGGGTGCCACGATTACTGACAGCGAGCTGGACAACCACTTCAACGGCTATGAGTACGAAGTCGAGTTGCTCGATGCCAACAAAGTTGAATGGGACGTGGACCTGAATGCCGCCACCGGCGAAGTCCTGAAGAACAAAAAAGACGACTGATGCACACCACAAAAAAGCCGCACGATTTCCCCCTCGTGCGGCTTTTTTGCGTTTGAGTGACCGATCCGGCCACGGTCACAAATTCGTCATCCAGCCTTGCGATGATGCGGCTCACGTGAACCTGTAAAACACGCGACAGGCGCCCCCCATGCGAGCCCTCATGAACCACAGCATCGATCACAGTCATCGCGATCCGGATCTGTTCGGCCTGCTCTACGGTTTCAGCTTTCGTCCCGGTGAGCGCGGCCAGGAAATCGATTCGGCCAGGGCCTTGCAGTACCTGCAACATCCGCAAGACACCGAGCAATTTCTCTGGCTGCACCTGAACCTCGCCCATGCCGCGTGCGAACGCTGGATGAAGAGCCATCTGGAACTGCCCGACGAGTTTTTCGAGGCCCTGCATGAGGGCTCACGGTCGACGCGCATCGAACATGTGGATTCGGCATTGCTGGCGGTGGTCAACGACGTGGTGTTCAACCTCAGCAGCATGACGTCCTCGGATGTCTCGACCCTGTGGGTCTGCGCCCGCAGTCGACTGCTCATCAGCGCACGCCTGCAACCGCTGCATTCGGTGGACAAGCTTCGTTCGTCGGTTAAGGCTGGCGAATGCTTCCGCTCGCCGCTGGAGTTACTGGTGCATCTGCTGCGTGACCAAGGGGAAATTCTGACCCAGATCGTGCGCAAGACCAGCCTGAGCGTGGATCAGGTCGAAGATGAGCTGCTGTCCTCGCGCCTGTCGACCAACCGTGCGGAACTGGGGGCCAATCGTCGGGTGCTGGTGCGTCTGCAACGCCTGCTGGCGCTGGAGCCCGGCTCGTTGCTGCGCCTGCTCAATCGCCCGCCGCCCTGGTTGCAGAAGGAAGACGTCAAGGAGTTGCGCAAGTCCACCGAGGAGTTTGCGCTGATCATCAACGACCTCACGGCACTGGGCGAACGGATCAAGCTGCTGCAGGAGGAAATTGCCGCCAACCTCAACGAACAGAGTAACCGCACCCTGTTCACCCTCACGGTGGTGACGGTGCTGGCTCTGCCGATCAACATCATTGCCGGTTTCTTCGGCATGAACGTGGGTGGGGTGCCGCTCTCACAGGACCCGGAGGGGTTCTGGATTCTGGTGGCGCTGGTTGCGACCTTTACCCTGATTGCAGGACGCTGGGCGTTTCGCAAGCGTCAGGATTTGTAGACGCGAGCGATCTTTCGACGGGTGGTCGCCGCAAAAAAACCAAACCCTGATCCAGCGCAGTTCTCCGGTAAAACTTCGCAACGATCATGGGCGACACTCCTACCCTTCCCAGGAATGTCCGGCATGGCCAGCCCCTCCTTTATTGCCGCCCCGGCGCCCGCCCGTAGCGCCCATCCACATTTCGACAAGAAACCCGGTGTATTCACCCTGGTGGTGTTTTTTGCAGTACTGAGTATCGGACTGCTGTTCACCGCGTACAGCCTGATGCGCGACGTGAATGAACTCGGCACGGTGGTGACCACCTGGACGCCATTCCTCCTGCTGGGCGTGGCCTTGCTGATTGCCTTGGGCTTCGAGTTCGTCAACGGTTTCCACGACACCGCCAACGCTGTCGCCACGGTGATCTATACGCACTCGCTGCCACCGAATTTCCCGGTGGTCTGGTCCGGGTTCTTCAACTTCCTCGGAGTGCTGCTGTCCAGTGGCGCGGTGGCGTTCGGCATCATCGCGTTGTTACCGGTGGAGCTTATCCTGCAAGTCGGCTCCTCGGCCGGATTCGCCATGATCTTCGCCCTGCTGATCGCCGCGATCCTGTGGAACCTCGGTACTTGGTGGCTGGGCTTGCCAGCATCGTCGTCGCACACCCTGATCGGCTCGATCATCGGAGTCGGCGTGGCCAATGCCCTGATGCACGGGCGTGACGGCACCAGCGGTGTGGACTGGGCGCAGGCGACCAAGGTCGGCTACGCCTTGCTGCTCTCGCCACTGGTCGGCTTCGGCTGCGCCGCACTGCTGCTGTTGGCCTTGAGGGTTTTCGTCAAGAATCGCGCGCTGTACAAGGCGCCCAAGGGCAATACACCGCCACCGTGGTGGATTCGCGGCATGTTGATCCTGACCTGCACCGGCGTGTCCTTCGCCCACGGCTCCAACGACGGCCAGAAAGGCATGGGGCTGATCATGCTGATCCTGGTCGGGACCTTGCCGATGGCGTATGCGCTGAACCGCACCATGCCCGCAGATCAGGCGTTGCAGTTCGCCGCGGTCGCTGAAGTGACCCAACAGGCGCTGGTCAAGAGTGCGCCGTTGCCGGCTCCGGCCGACCCGCGAGCGATCCTCTCCGATTTCGTGCGCAGCAAGGATGTCACGCCGCAACTGATCCCCGCCCTCGCGGCGCTGGCCGGCAACATCGGCAACGAAGTGAAGGGGTATGGTTCGCTGTCCAAAGTGCCGGCCGAGGCCATGGGCAACGTGCGCAACGACATGTACCTGACCAGCGAAACCATTCGCCTGATGGGCAAGAACAAGGTCGGTAACTTCGACGCCGACACCACCGGCAAACTGCAGCTGTTCAAGCAGCAAATTGACAACGCCACGCGCTTCATCCCGTTGTGGGTAAAGATCGCCGTGGCGATAGCGCTGGGCCTGGGCACCATGGTCGGCTGGAAGCGTATCGTGGTGACCGTGGGCGAGAAAATCGGCAACACCCACCTGACGTACGCGCAAGGTGCCTCGGCGGAGACCGTGGCCATGCTGACCATCGGTGCCGCCGACATGTTCGGCTTGCCGGTCTCGACCACCCATGTGCTGTCTTCGGGGGTGGCCGGGACCATGGTCGCCAATGGCGCAGGCTTGCAGATGAAGACCATCCGCAATCTGCTGATGGCCTGGGTGTTGACCTTGCCGGCGGCGATTGTGTTGTCGGGCAGTCTGTATTGGCTGTTTACCCAGATTTTCTAGCATTCTACCTGTAGGAACGAGCGTGCTCGCGATGGTCGTCAATGATACCGCGGGGAGCCTGACACCCCACGGCGTTCTCGAGTCCATCGCGAGCGTGCTCGCTCCTACAAAAAGTCATGCGTTACAGGATTCGCGCATCAGCACCCGCTCGCGCACCACGTCATACACCCAGTGGTAAACGTAGGTGTACGGCAGGAAAAACAGCAGCACGCCGATATCCAGCAGGAACGCTTGCCACAGGCTGACATTCAGCCACCACGCAATCAACGGTACGCCGAGGGCGACCAGGCCGCCTTCGAACAACAGCGCGTGCACCACGCGGACCCAGGCGTTGTGCGCAATGGCGAAACGCTTGAGCACGCGGTCGAACAGGCCGTTGAAGACCACGTTCCAGGCCAGGGCCAATACAGCAATGACGACGGTGACGACGCCCATTTCCACCATGGGTTTGTCCATGATCCATGCCAGCAAAGGCGTACAAATCAGGATCGCCAGCAGTTCGAAACCAATGGCCTGGAAAATACGTTCGGTAATGGATTTATTGGCGCTCATGGCCTGACTCCTTGAGTGACGACGATTGCCATCATCCAACTTCAGACCGATACTTCATAACCAATAACCATCGATCAAGGCGATAGTTCATGGCGTCCCAGGAAGTGTTGCAGGCGTTCGTCCAGGCGGCGACCCAAGGCTCGTTTTCCGCGGCAGCGCGCAAGCTGGGCCGCAGTCAGTCGACCATCAGCGCCGCCGTCGCCAGCCTGGAAATCGATCTGAACCTGACGCTGTTCGACCGCAGCAGCCGCAAGCCCAGCCTGACCCCGGCCGGGCACGTGATGCTGCAACGGGCCGAAGAGATCCTGGCCGCCACCAGCCGCCTGGAAATGACCGCCAGCCAACTGTCCCAAGGCGTCGAGGCGAAGCTGACCGTGGCGCTCTCGGACACTTATCAATCCGACCGCTTCGAAGCCTCGCTCAGTGCGTTCGAACAGCGTTATCCGGACCTGGAGCTCGAATGCCTGATCGCCGAATGCGACGATCTGGTGGCCTTGGTGCAGAGTGGCCGGGCGCAGATAGCCTTTGCCGAAATGCAGGACAGTTATCCACCGGACCTGGTCAATTCGACGGTGGACGAACGCACGGAAATCGCCCTGTTCGTGTCACCCGAACATCCTCTGGCGACGCTGGAACACATCGACCAGGACGTACTGCAACAGCATCGCGAACTGCGCCTGGCGACCATCGTCAATCCGTATGAGAGCCGTGCAAAAGGGCGCGTCTGGTCGGCGCCGAGTTATTTGATGCTGCTGGAAATGGCCCAGGGTGGTTTTGGCTGGGCGCCGCTGCCACGCTGGCTGGTGGCGCGCTTCGGCCCGGGAACCTTGCAAGAGCTGCAGGTGCGTGGCTGGCCAAAAACGGTGTCGGTGGATGCGCTGTGGTCACGCTTGCATCCGCCGGGGCCGGCTGGGAGTTGGTTGCTGGGCAAGATGCTGGAATAGGGGTATCGCTACTGGCCTCTTCGCGGGCAAGCCCGCTCCCACAAGGGGTTTGTGGTGCACGTCATTCCCTGTGGGAGCGAGCCTGCTCGCGAAGAGGCCAGCAAAAATCACATCACTCCAACGACCGCAATCGAGCCTCAATAAACCGCCGCTCCGGTTCTTGCTGCGTCAATTCCAGCGCCCGCTCATAGGCGGCCCGCGCCTGCTCCACCCTGCCCAACTGTCGACAGAACTCCGCCCGCGCCGAATGCGCCAAGTGGTACTCGAGCAGCTCACCACGCGCCAGAATCCCCTCGACCAGCGTTAGCCCTGCCAACGGTCCATCGCGCCTGGAGATCGCCGCCGCCCGGTTCAATTCGATCACCGGAGACGGCCACGCTCGCAGCAACACCTCATACAGCCCGACGATCTGCGCCCAGTCGGTTTCCTCGATCGACGGCGCTTCGGCGTGCACCGCCGCAATCGCCGCTTGCAGGCAATACGGACCAAATCGTCTGGAGCCCAATGCCCGCTCCACCAGTGCACAGCCTTCGGCAATCATTTGCGCGTCCCACAGCGTGCGGTCCTGGTCGTCCAGCAAAATCAGGTCGCCGTCCGCGCAGGTCCTGGCGAGGCGCCGAGACTCGTGTAACGACATCAGGGCCAGCAAGCCCATGACCTCCGGTTCCGGCAGCAACTCCATCAACAAACGCCCCAGGCGGATCGCTTCACGGGTCAAGTCTTCGCGGGTCACTTGCGCGCCGACGGACGCCGAATAGCCTTCGTTGAACACCAGGTAAATCACCCGCAGCACGCTGTCGAGGCGCTCGGGCAGTTCCGCAAGGGATGGCACCTGATAGGGGATTTTCGCATCACGGATTTTCGCCTTGGCGCGCACGATGCGCTGGGCGATGGTGGCCGGCGCCGATAGAAAAGCCCGGGCGATTTCTTCCGTGGTCAGGTCGCAGACTTCGCGCAGCGTCAACGGCACCTGCGCGTCAGGCGCCAATGCCGGGTGGCAACAGGTGAAGATCAGGCGCAGGCGATCGTCTTCCACGTCTTCGTCACTCCAGTCGGCCTGCTCCAGCGCCTCCAGCTGCGCGACCAGCAGCGGTCGGGACGCGGCAAAACGTGCGCGCCGGCGCAGCACATCGATGGCCTTGAAGCGCCCGGTGGAGACCAGCCAGGCGCGCGGATTGTCCGGCACACCGTCCTGCTGCCAGCGTTCGACCGCTACGAAAAACGCCTCATGCAACGCCTCTTCGGCCAGGTCGAAATCGCCGAGCAGGCGAATCAGGGTCGCAAGAATGCGTCGCGATTCCTGGCGATAAACCTGCTCGACCCTGGCCTGTACCGACAGCGCCGGCATCTTAAGGATTCAACTGTCGGACGGGGCGCACTTCGACACTGCCAACCCTCGCCGCCGGGATGTTCCCGGCAATCTGGAGGGCTTCGTTGAGGTCCTTGGCATCGATCAGGTAAAAGCCGGCCAACTGCTCCTTGGTTTCGGCGAACGGGCCGTCGGTGATCGACATCTTTCCGTTGCGCATGCGCACCGTGGTGGCGGTCTGCACCGATTCCAGGGCCTCGGCGGCGATCATCCGGCCGCTGCCCTGGACAGCCTCGGCATAGGCCAGGCATTCCTCGTCCTTGGGGCTCTCGGGCAGCGAATGCAGCAAGTGCTCTTCGCTGTAGACCAGGCATAAATACTTCATCGCACTCTCCTGATTGAACGGATAACTATGGCTGCAGATCGGCAGTTTCGTGCGGTTTCCCGATGATCAGGGTTCCAGATTGAACAAGGTCGTGCCGCTCGTCATGTCGAACGGGGCCGACCAGTGTTCATGGACGATGCGCCATTGCCCGGCTTCGCGCCGATAGCAGGCGGTCACGCGCATCCAGCAGGCCTGGGTTTCGCCCTGCTCGTTAGTGCCGCCGCAATGGGCCAGCCAATGGGCGAAGGCGATGTGCTCATCGGCCACGATGTTCATGTGGTCGAAGTCGAATGTGTGCTGGCCCTGGCACATTTCCATGCACTCCAGCCAATGCGCGCGGTAGGCGGCCTTGCCGCGAAATTGCAGGGCCTTGACGGCGTCGTAGGAGACGATGTCGTCGGCGTACAGGGCCATGATTTTCTCGACGTCCTTCGAGATGACCGCTTCACGGTAGGTGGCGATCAGGGTCTGGATTTCATAGGTATCGCTCATGGTGGTTCTCCGTGGTTTTTAGAGTGAAGACACCCTTAGTCGACTGGCGATCCGCCTGATCGACAGTCGAAATAAAAATAATCCATGAACGCAAACTCGCTAGAATCCAAGACTCATTTCTGTTGGAAAAAGGACACTCCAGTGACAGCCCGACTCGTGCCTTACGAAAGCCTGAACGCGCTGCAGCGCCAGCAGGTCGAGGCCATCGAAGTGCATCCGGAACAAACCAGGTTTTCAGGCGACATTCACGGTGCGTTGCACACCCTGTTGTCCAGGCCATGCCCCGGCGTCAAGGGATTTGCCCTGCTGGCCGATGCGGTGCCCGTGGCCTTCCTGCTGCTCAAACGCCCACCGGTATTGCCCGCCTGGGCCAACGAACACAGCGCCACACTGCACGCCTTGCAAGTCGATCAGCGCGTTCAAGGCAAAGGTTACGGCAAGGCTTGCCTGCAAGCGCTACCCGAGGTGGCACGCATGGCGTGGCCGGAAATCAGGGGGCTGGAATTGTCGGTGGACGCGGAGAATGAGTCTGCGATTGCGTTGTATGCCAAGTATGGATTTGTCGACAGTGGCGAGGCATACAAGGGGCGGATCGGCTATGAGCGGCGGATGGGCCTGGTGTTCTGACTGGCACACACGCCCCCCTGTAGGAGCGAGCATGCTCGCGATGGAGGTCAACGATGACGCGGGAAACCTGACGCCCCGCGGTGCCCTCTGGTTTTTCGCGAGCAGGCTCGCTCCTACAAGGATTCTGCGTCGGGTTTAGAGATTCAGCACCATCTCATGCCACGCCATGCCGCCATGGTCGGACGCCGATGGCTTGATGTAGGCAAAACCAAAGCCCGCATACAAAGGAATATGTCGTTCCTTGCACATCAGGTTGATGCTGACCTTGCCCATCGCACGCATACGTTCGATGAACTCGCCCATCAAGCGCTTCGCCAGGCCCTGCCCCTGGTAATCCGGGTGCACGACCACCGACATGATCACCACGTGTGGGCCCGCCGGGTCGTGGCCGATCAGTTCCTTGAACGCTTCGTCGGACATTTCCACCTGGAACGCCGCTCCGGAATTGATGAAACCGGCTACAACGCCGTCCACTTCGGCGACGATGAAACCCTCGGGCCAGGTGGCGATGCGGGTGGCGATTTTCTCTCGGGTGGCGGCTTCGTCGCCTTCGTAGGCAACGGTTTCAATGGCGAAGCAACGGTCCAGATCAGCGGGCGTGACGTGACGGATGACGGTGTTCATGGCGAGTCGCAAATCAGTTGGAAAGGACGTGGATCATAAAGCAGCGTCATCGAGAGACGAATCGTTTTTGATCCGCCTCCCGACGCCAGGGTGTCATGCCTTGATCGGCAACCAGATTTCCAGCTTGCCGGTATTGAGCTTCGGGTTGAAGTCTTCGCTGTAGCGTTCGAATTCCGGTGCGTCCAACAGCTCGCGACCGGACTGTGGCAACCACGTGCCATGGATGTGCTGGAAGGTCTGCGGCAACGACTGCAGCGCCCCCTTGTGTTCGAAAACCACATACAGCTGAGGCTGGACCTCGACCCAGCGGTAAGTGTCCGGCAAGTCGTCGAGTTTGCTGATCTCGACACCGGCGATGTAATCAAAGCCACCATTGCCGTCGAAATTGCAGCAGACGCCGTAGGTCACTTCGCCCTTTTGCCCTGGAACATTGCCAATATGAGGAATGAATTTTTCCCAGAGATCGGGAATGTCTTTTACGGTTTGCTGGGTGAAGTGTCCGCCAAGCCCTGCGATCAGCAGGAAGTGTCCATGTTCGAAGCGGGGTTCCGTCACTTCGACGTTTGTTTGTTCTTCCATGACTCGACTCCTGGAAGGTAAAAAGTGGGTTCGGCTGGGAGTATAGAAGCCAAACCCGATTCGCCCACTTACAGGGCGTGCAACTGCTCGACGGCACCTGCGCCAACAAATTCGTTGTAACCCGATAGAATCACGTACACCGCGAAATAGCAGAAGATCGCCGCCGATGCCAGGTAGGAATAACGCAGCAGCTTGTCGCCGAGCATCTTGCCGCCGTGGCTCGCTGCGAAACATAGGCCGGCGGACCACAGCAAGCCAGCGCAGAGAAACCCGCCAAGAAAGAGCGCGGAGCTGAGCGTACCGCCGCCACCGGAACGGGCGATCAACGTGCCACCCACCGCGGCGAACCAGAGAATCGCGCTCGGCGACGACATGGCGAGAAAAATCCCACGGAAAAACTCTTTGCGATGGGAGTTATGTCCCACCTCGGCGGTTTCGGCCAGCAGCGCCTCATGGTGGATCGCCGAGTAAATCATCTTCGCCGCGAAGTACACCAGCAGCGCCGAACCGCCGATCCACAGCACCCAGCGCACGGTTTCGTATTGCAGCAAAACCGTCATGCCGGCCAGTGCCAGCACGGCGTAGATCAGGTCACCGACGCAGGTGCCCAAGCCCAGGGCGAAGCCTTGGAAATAGCCGCGCTGCATCGCCAACGTGATCATGGCGATATTGGCCACGCCGATGTCAAGGCACAGCGACAGGCTCAACAAAAAGCCACTGGTAAATTCCATCAGACCCTTTCCTTCGGAAAAATTTGTTTACGTTGAGGCTGGACAGCCTGCCATAGCTGATCGTACATTCCGCCACAGGCCACCGCAGTGGCCAGCGTCGCTCGGACGGTTCCGGGCGCTTACGTTATCCGAGGCAACAATGGCCGAACAAGGTTCGCCGCGCCGCTTTGCGCGCATCGATCGACTCCCCCCTTACGTTTTCAACATCACTGCCGAGCTGAAGATGGCCGCCCGTCGTCGTGGCGAAGACATCATCGACTTGAGCATGGGCAACCCCGATGGCGCCACCCCGCCACACATCGTCGAAACACTGGTCACTGTCGCCCAGCGCGCAGACACCCATGGCTACTCCACGTCCAAGGGTATTCCGCGCCTGCGCCGAGCCATTTCCAATTGGTACAAGGAGCGCTACGAGGTCGACATCGACCCGGAAAGCGAGGCCATTGTCACCATCGGTTCCAAGGAAGGCCTGGCACACTTGATGTTGGCCACCCTCGACCAGGGCGACACCGTGCTGGTACCCAACCCGAGCTACCCGATCCACATCTACGGTGCCGTTATTGCCGGCGCCCAGGTGCGTTCAGTGCCGCTGGTGCCGGGCGTGGATTTCTTCGCTGAACTGGAACGAGCCATTCGCGGTTCGATCCCGAAACCGAAGATGATGATCCTTGGTTTCCCGTCCAACCCCACCGCCCAGTGCGTGGAGCTGGATTTTTTCGAACGGGTGATCGCTCTCGCCAAGCAGTACGACGTGCTGGTGGTGCATGACCTGGCCTACGCCGACATCGTCTACGACGGCTGGAAAGCCCCGTCGATCATGCAGGTGCCCGGCGCAAAGGACATCGCCGTCGAATTCTTCACCCTGTCCAAGAGATACAACATGGCGGGCTGGCGTATCGGTTTCATGGTCGGCAACCCGGAACTGGTCAACGCCCTGGCGCGGATCAAGAGCTACCACGACTACGGCACCTTCACCCCGCTGCAAGTGGCGGCCATTGCGGCGCTTGAAGGCGATCAGCAATGTGTGCGCGATATCGCCGAACAGTATCGGCAGCGCCGTAACGTGCTGGTCAAAGGCTTGCATGAATTGGGCTGGATGGTGGAAAACCCGAAAGCGTCGATGTACGTCTGGGCCAAGATTCCCGACGCGTACGCGCACCTGGGCTCGCTGGAGTTCGCCAAGAAACTGCTGGCCGAGGCCAAGGTCTGCGTCTCGCCGGGTGTGGGCTTTGGTGAGTATGGTGACGATCACGTGCGCTTCGCGCTGATCGAAAACCAGGACCGGATTCGTCAGGCCGTACGCGGGATTCGCGGGATGTTCCGGGCGGATGGGCTAGGCACCAAAACCAACGCCTGACACAAAACCCTGTGGGAGCGAGCAAGCCCGCTCCCACACTGGATCTCGTTCTTCCTGAGATCATCACCCACAAAAAAACCGCATCGCTGCGGTTTTTTTTTGTCTCGCGAAACGCTTAGACGAACAACGACAACAACAGGATAAAGCCCAACCCCACCACCGACAGGATGGTTTCCATCGCTGTCCAGGTCTTGAACGTCTCTGCCACGGTCATGTTGAAGTACTGCTTCACCAACCAGAAACCGGCGTCGTTCACGTGAGACAGGATCAAGGAACCGGCACCGGTGGCCAGGACCAGCAGCTCACGGTTCACACCCGGAATCATCCCCACCACCGGCACCACGATGCCCGCGCCAGTAATGGTTGCAACGGTCGCCGAACCGGTGGCAATACGAATCACCGCCGCCACCAGCCACGCCAGCAGGATCGGCGAAATCTGCGCGGCCACCGCCATGTGGCCGATCACGTCACCCACGCCGCTGGTCACCAGCATCTGCTTGAAGCCACCACCGGCACCGATGATCAGGATGATCGCGGCAGTCGGTGCGAGGCTCGCGTCCAGCCATTTGAGCATCTGTTGCGAACCGATGCCCTGCTTGTAGCCGAAGGTGTACAGCGACAGAAGCAACGCCAACAGCAGCGCGGAGATCGGGTGACCGATCAGGTCCATGAAAGTGCGGAAGAAGTTGCCGTCCGGCAGCACCACATCGGCAAAGGTTTTCAGCAGCATCAGGAACACTGGCGACAACACGGTGACCAGGGTGATGCCGAAGCTCGGCAGATCGCCTGCATCCGACTCACGCGCCAGTTGGTCCACCAGTTCCTGATTCGGATGACCGGGAATGTGCTTGGCGATGAACGTACCGAAGATCGGGCCGGCAATGATCGCCGTCGGCAGCGCAACGATCAGGCCGTACAGAATGGTTTTACCGATGTCGGCACCGAACACGCCGATGGCCAGCAACGGACCCGGGTGCGGCGGCACCAGGCCATGCACCGCGGACAGACCAGCCAGCAGCGGGATACCGATCTTGATGATCGACACGCCAGTGCGGCGGGCAACGATGAACACCAGCGGGATCAACAGTACGAAGCCGATTTCGAAGAACAGCGGGATGCCCACCAGGAAGGCAGCGAACATCATTGCCCACTGCACCTTGTCCTTGCCGAAGGCGCGGATCAGGGTCTGGGCGATCTGGTCCGCCCCGCCCGACTCGGCCATCATTTTTCCGAGCATGGTCCCCAGCGCCAGGATGATCCCGACGAAACCGAGCACGCCACCAAAGCCGTCCTGGAACGCCTTGATGATGGTGCCGATCGGCATGCCTGAGGTCAGCCCGAGGAAAGCGGCGGCGATGATCAGGGCAATGAAAGGGTGGAACTTGAACTTGGTGATCAGGACGATAAGCCCGATAACCGTGACCACTGCGTCAAGCAGCAGAAACGTCTCGTGGGACATGCCAAACATTAGGGGTGTCTCCTGGTTGTTGTTGTTATTAAAGCGGGTAATTCGAAAGCCATAAGGACAGCGCTATCTCTACAAGCAAAAAATTAACTGGCGCGCTTCAAGCCATGCTCGAGCCACCAGAGGTGTGCCTGGACAGCCAGTTCGTCAACGCTGTGGATCGAGGCATTGAGCGCCAATGTCAGTGGCTCGCCCTTGGGAGACTCGAGGGTGGCGAACTGACTTTCGATCAAGGTTGCCGGCATGAAATGGCCTGGCCGATGGGAGACGCGTTCGGCGGCGACTTCCGGGGTCAGCTCCAGGAACACAAAACCCAGGCCTGGCAAGGCACTGCGCAGGCGTTCGCGGTAGATGTGCTTGAGCGCCGAGCAGGTCAACACCGGGCGCTGACCCAGCGCATCGATGCGGCGCAACTCATCGCACAGGCTGTCGAGCCAGCCGGCACGGTCTTCATCGTTCAGGGGAATTCCCGCGCTCATCTTTTCGATATTGGCGGCAGGATGGAAAGAGTCGCCTTCAATGGCAGTGGCGCCGCTCAGTTGGCACAGGGCTTCGCTGACGCACGTCTTGCCGCAACCGGCAACGCCCATGATGACCAGGGCGGTGATGGGATGATTCATGTAACACCTCAGCGCGCAGACAGCGCTACCTTTGCAAGCTATGACACTGGATCAAAAGTAGAAGTTGCCGACGCCTTCTTGTCATTTTTGTGGGTTGCAGCATGTTTGTCCCAATGCCAAAAAGCGAGGATCAGGCGAACCCCCACTTACGCATTTGCAGCTGCATCGAGACAGCGCTACCTTAGTGCCTTGAATTTTGTTTGGCAAGCCGTCGATGACTTCAACTAAAAACGATAAAAATACCCGCACCACTGGCCGCCCAACCCTGAACGAAGTGGCACGCCTGGCCGGTGTCAGTCCGATTACCGCTTCGCGCGCCTTGCGCGGGGTCAGTACGGTGGCCACCGAACTGGTGGAAAAAGTCCAGAAAGCCGCGCTGGAACTCAACTACGTGGTCAACCCCGCGGCCCGTGCCTTGGCTTCGGCGCAGAGCCATTCGGTGGTGGTATTGGTGCCGTCCTTGTCCAACCTGCTGTTCATCGACACCCTGGAAGCCATTCATCAGGTGTTGCGCCCCAAGGGCTTCGAGGTGCTGATCGGCAACTTCCATTACTCGCGCGACGAAGAAGAAAACCTGCTGCGCAACTATATGGCCTATCAACCCCGAGGCTTGCTGCTGACCGGCTTCGACCGCACCGAAAGTTCGCGACGGATGATCGAAGCCAGCAACATCCCGTGCGTGTACATGATGGAGCTCGACAGTGCTGCCGGGCTCAATTGCGTCGGCTTCTCGCAACTGGCTGCCGGCGAAACGGCGGCCGAGCATTTACTCTCGCGTGGGCGCAAGCGCCTGGCCTACATCGGTGCGCAGCTGGACCAACGCACTCTGTTGCGCGGTGAAGGTTTTCGCAAAGCCCTGAAAAAGGCCGGCCTGTATGACCCCGACCTGGAAGTGCTGACCCCGCGCGCCTCGTCCGTCGGCTTGGGCGGCGAGCTGTTTCTGCAACTGCTGGCCAGTCACCCGGACGTCGATGCGATTTTCTTCGGCAACGACGACCTGGCCCAGGGCGCCCTGCTTGAGGCCATGCGCTGCGGGATCAAGATTCCCGAACAGGTGGCGATTCTTGGCTTCAACGATTTGCCGATGTCGGAACACATGGTCCCGCGCCTGAGCAGCATCAACACACCGCGCGAAGCCATCGGCCGTCGTGCGGCGGAGCAGATGCTGACGCTGATGGCCGGCAACACGGTGGCAAAACCGGTGCAGGACATGGGGTTTGAGTTGAAGGTGCGCGAGAGTACGTGAGACCGGTGCTTCCCCGCTGTGAAACGATAGCGCCGCGAAACCGGATGCCTCCTGGTGACCACGCCTACGAGGCAGTCCGGCCCCGCAGCGGTATTTCGAAACACATTTTGTCCTGCGCTTCACGGATGGCGGATACAGAATCCGCAAATTCCGTTCCCGGCTGACATTCCTATGCGCAAGACGATCTTCATGACCTCCCTGCTGATGCTCTCGCTCGGACAGGTATCTGAGGCGCAAGTGTCGCAGCCGAGTGATTGGACTCACCTCCTGACAGATCCACGCTTCATTCCAGCGATAAAAAACTGTCTGGCCGCTCACCCGAAGGGCAAGGGCCCTGCCGTCGTAATGGATGTCTGGCATTCGAGCATGGAAGATGCAGGCGTCATGACCACTGACCTCACAGGACGTAGAAATGAATGCTACGCCAGCAAGGACACAGGCTTGGTAAGCCGGTCCAAGACCGTGTTCGATCTGCCTGGTCCGCTGTTCGTTTCAGTGGATCAAGCCAAGGTTGCGCCCCAAGGCGAGTGCATCGTATCCACCCCGGTGTTCATCGACCAACAGCTTCAGGGCTGGGTCCTGCGCCAACCCATCCTCAACCAACAGATTCCCAGCGCCTGCTCTTGGCCTATCTGGACCGGTCTATTCCAAGGCGAGAAATAAGGAGCGAAAGTCACCCGATCCAACACGCCGTACCGTCAAGCGGTGCGACGCCCATGCCTTGGGATTTCAACTAGTCTTGAATGTGTTTCTCATCCCGCTGAGTGCTCGCTGTGGCTGAAAAACTGTTAATTTCCTGAAGCGCACATACGCTAACGGAGTAGCACAATGGAACACACACTGAAGATTCTGGGAAAAGCCTCGTCGATCAACGTCAGGAAGGTCCTGTGGACCTGTGAGGAGTTGGGCCTTTCCTACGAACGCGAGGATTGGGGCAGCGGTTTCGCCTCGACCCACAGCCCTGAGTTTCTCCGGTACAACCCCAACGCACAGGTACCGGTGATCATCGATGAGGCCGGTGTGCTGTGGGAGTCCAACACCATATGCCGCTACCTCTGCGCCAGGCACCAGCATCACCACACGGAGCTGCTACCCGGCGAACCGGCCGCCCGCGCCCGGGTGGAACAGTGGATGGATTGGCAAGCCACCGATCTCAACTCGTCGTGGAGTTATGCATTCATGGCGCTGGTGCGCAAGGATCCGGAATACCAGGATGCTCATCGCATCGACATCAGTGTGCGCGGCTGGAACCAGAAAATGGCCATCCTCGAACATCAGCTCGCAACCACCAAGGCGTATGTCGCCGGGGCAAAATTCACCGTGGCCGACATTGTCATCGGCCTCTCGGTCAACCGTTGGCTGATGACGCCCATCGAGCGTCCCGACTATTCGGCCGTCGACGAGTATTTCAAACGCCTGGCGCAACACCCGGGTTTTCTCAAACACTGCTGTAACGGCTTGCCTTGAGCCACTTCCGATAGCGGTCGACCGCTGCCGCCCGGCGGCAAGGCCTGACCGCAAACCCACCTTGCCTACCGGGTTAAATAATTCTAACAATCTGATTTAATTGATATTTTATCTACGGGCATACTATTTGCTGAAGCACTGTACCGCCAATACCTACAAGGTCTGCTTATCATGTTGGTCAGTGCAAAATCAAACCTGGTAACCCCCCTTCCCAAGCGCCCCGGTGAGGATCCGACAGCTGAAGCCGCCGCCGGCCTGCAAAGCGTCATGACGCAGGCCTTGCAGAACAACCTGCAGGCGCAAACCACGCAAACCAGCACCCAGGTCGAGGAATCCGCTACGCAACTGTCCACGCAACAGGTGAATGAAGCCACTCGCATCAGCGATAACGTCGACGAAGCGTTCGCCAAGACCCGCGTTGGCCTGCAGGCAACCTCCGCGCCGCTGCCCGACGACGTCAAGGACAGGATCGGCGATGGTTCAGCGACAGCCGAATTCAAGGACTACATGAGCAAGACCCCGGAACAGCGCATGCGCGATGCGATCCTGCAAGAGATGGGCTTGACCCAGGAGGAGATCGATCAGATGCCACCGGAGAAACAACAAGCCATCGGCGAAGAAATAGCCCAGCGCGTGCGGGAGAAGGCGCAGATGGCTGCAGCCGAGAAAGACCAGCGCAGGGGTGAACACACCAGTATCGAGGGTGTGGACAAGCTCATCGCCTCGCTGTAACGACGCGGTGATGGTTGTTGTAGGAGCGAGCATGCTCGCGATGAACCCGAGAACGACGCGGGGCGCCAGGATCCCCGCGTCATCGTTGACGACCATCGCGAGCAGAGCTCGCTCCTACAGGGAAATCAAGGGGGTGATCAGTTCAACTGCAAGGTCGAGTTGAACTGGCTGATCGCGTCCACCACATGTCGCGATCCCTGCTGGATTTCCAGGATCACCTCCCCCGCCTCGTTCGCCAGCTCCACGCCCAGCCCGGTTCGACTCAGGCTCGACTGCATGCTCGACACCGCACTCAATGACAGGTCGTGGTTCTTGCGCACCACATCGACAATTTCCAGGGTGGCCTGGCTGGTGCGTGCGGCAAGGCTGCGCACTTCATCGGCCACCACGGCAAACCCTCGCCCATGCTCGCCGGCACGGGCCGCTTCGATGGCGGCGTTGAGCGCCAGCAAGTTGGTCTGATCGGCAATCCCGCGGATGGTCTGGACGATGGTGCCGATGATGTCGGACTGTTGGCTCACCGCATCGATGCTCAGCGCCGCCTGGTTCAAGTCCCTGGAGATGTCCTGGATGATCTGCACCGTTTGCTGCACCACCTCGGAGCCCTTGCGCGCGCAGGCGTCGTTTTGCACCGAGGTACTGTGGGCCGAATCCGCGGCGGTTTGCAGGGTCGTCATTTGTTGGGTGATGTCGCTGGCGAACTTGACCACTTTGTACAGGCGGCCCTTGGCGTCGAATAACGGATTATAGGAAGCTTCCAGGTATATCGTCTGGCCCTGCTTGTTCTTGCGCTCGAAACGATGCGAGTGATATTCGCCTCGGTTCAGCGAGGCCCAGAAATTCCTGTAGCCCTGGGATTCCGCTTCGGCACGATGACAGAACATGCTGTGATGCTGACCGACGATTTCATGGAGCGAGTACTGGGTGGTTTTCAGGAAGTTTTCGTTTGCGCTGATCACTCGGCCTTCCGGGGTGAATTCGATCACTGCCATGGAGCGACCAATGGCGGCGAGCCGGCTTTCGTTTTCGTGTTCCTTGATGACCCTGGCAGAAATATCGGTGGCCACCTTGATCACGCTGCGCACCTGCCGATCAGGTCCCAATACCGGCATGTAGCTGGCTTCGAGCCAGATCTCCTTGCCACTTTTGTCCAAGCGCAGAAAGGTTCCGCTGATCGGTTCGCCCCGAGCCAGATCACGCCACAATTTGGCGTACTCCTCGCTGCGGTAAAACGCCTCTTCACAGAACATCCGGTGATGTTTGCCGCGCACTTCGTCGGCGCTGTAACCCATGACCTTGCAAAAATTCTCGTTGGCATCGAGGACAATGCCATCGGGACTGAATTCAATCATCGCCATCGACCGGCTGACGGCAGCCAGCTTGGCGTTGGCCTCAGTCAGCGCGCAGCTGAAACGTTCGATTTCCAGCAGGTCAGCCTTGTGATGCAGGTTAAACATGGTCGTACCACCTATGCGCGTTTATGAAAGTTGCTGGTCTTTCAAATCCACCACTACGTTCAATAGAACAGGTACACGCATCCCTCCAAAAAGGAGGAATGAACAGGTGATAGGTGATGTTCGATCGAAGGAAGTCCTTATCGCGACACTCCCATCAAGACATCCTTCTCTTGATAGCCCGGCGTCGGGCCAGCCCTAACGTGCTCATAAGCGAACTCCATTTCCAGACAGCTTCCTGCAAGTGTGTCGGTGCCTTGAATTGCGCACTCTGGCAGCTTGGCTCGATGATCCAATGCCGGCGATAACGGTCGGCATGGTTAGTTAGACGTCAGCATAGACATCGGTCTTCGGCTTGCAAGGCCACTAGTCGGCCAGTATCGAGGACAAAATCGGTTCAGCGCGCCCAAGGGCTGCTCCGGTGGGAAGCTCGACCTCTAATGGGCAAATAACATGAACATGGGCGCAAACGCGATGCTCATGATCCTATTGTTATTCTCGGTCAGTCGGCTCTGGGCATTGATCTCCGTCCAGGTGCCGACGACGCGGGCATCTTCGGGAACGCTGAACGGACAACAGCCCTTGCCCAGGATCACCTCCCGGATATTGCTCATCACCATGTTGCCCTTCGCGCCCGGCCCATCCACTCCGAAGATCTTTACTGTGCCGGTCTTGTTGTTGTGCTGCCAGGAGAAGACCTGGGCGCTCATGTCATAGTCGGACAGATTGACGGGCCCGTTTTTCGCCGTACTGAGCAATGACAGTTTCCTGCCGGCAAAATCCGACGCGGTCCAGAAACAGACGTAACCGTAATCACAGTTGCGATCGGACTGACCTGCGTCGCCGGGTACCGGGAACGTCACCACAGCGGCACCATTGTCATATACCACTTGAGTGGTACTGATTTGCTTGCCTCCCGATTTTCGACTGAGCTGGCGCTCGATTTGTCGTTGCACCATGACTTTTTGCTCAGTCGTCATGCCGGGCTCGAACAACGCATAGGGGCTGCGCTCGACTGTCGCCTGTTTCGCCGCAAAGAACAGTGCGCCAACACCGAGGCAGAGTGCCACGAACGCAACCAGCCATTTGCTGTTCATGTAGAGACTCCATTTGCCAGGAACGCTGAACACAGTCAGCGTGAGCAGGAAAACAGCGTCTTCCCGGCACAATGGATTGTCTACTGTCAGAAATAACAGGCTCGACCGATGGCACCGCCCGGTCGATTGTTGAAATAACCCCGCATCCCGCTTGCGCGCCCCCCTCCTGCTCACTAACGTAGCGCCTTTATTGCGCGCCGCGCCGCCTTTACCCCCGCAGGAGCTTTGCCATGGCCTCGCCAGCCCTTTCACATTTTCTACCCCGGTTCGGCGTTGCCGCAGCAGTGGCGGGTGTCTTGAGCCTGACCGGTTGTCAGAGCTTCAATGCCCAGGACACCCTCCCGCCCACCTCCGGCGTACAGCCGCTCAAAGGCCTGGCGCAGAACGTTTCGGTTCGGCGCAATGCGATGGGCATGCCGTTGATCGAAAGCAGCACTTTCCACGACGCACTGTTCTCCCTCGGCTATGTGCACGCCAGTGACCGCATCACCCAGATGGTCACCCTGCGTTTGCTCGCCCAGGGTCGATTGGCCGAGATGCAGGGAGCGGACCTGTTGGACGCCGACCGCTATATGCGCGCGGTCAACCTGAAGAAGAGCGCTGGCGAGCTGTACAAGGCCTCCTCACCGCGACTCAAGCGCTTCTTCGAAGTCTATGCCCGCGGGGTCAACGCCTATCTGTTCCGCTACCGCGACAAGCTGCCTGCCGACCTCGCCGCCACCGGGTACAAGCCCGAGTACTGGAAGCCGGAAGACTCGGCGCTGATTTTCTGCCTGCTCAACTTCAGTCAGTCAGCCAACCTGCCCGAGGAAATTGCCTCGCTGGTGCTGGCCCAGAGCGTCACTACCGACAAACTGCCGTGGCTGACCCCTTCGGCCCCGGATGAAAAACTGCCACTGGCCGAAAGTGAAAAGCTGCAGGGCATCAAGCTCAGCGGGCAAGTACCGGGGCTGGCCGAGATCAGCAAGGCCACCGGCCAGCTGTCCGAGCTTAATCTGCTGGGCGCCACCTCATCGAACAACTGGGCCATTGCCCCGCAGCGCAGCCGCAGCGGTAAAAGCCTGCTGGCCAGCGACAGCCACGGGCCGATGGGGGTACCGGCGCTGTTTAGTTACGTGCAGATCCGCACATCGAAGTACCAGGCTTCCGGTGTGACCCTCGCCGGGTTGCCGATGATCCTGGGTGGTTTCAATGGCAAAGTCGCCTGGAGCATGACCAGCGTCATGGGCGACAACCAGGACCTGTTCCTGGAAAAAATCAAACGCCAGGGTAATGGGCTGTCCTACGAAACCGCTGGCAAGTGGCAGCCGGCGATCGTGCGCAATGAAACCTACTTCGTCAAAGGCCAGCGGCCGATTCGCGAAGCGATATTCGAAACCCGCCACGGTCCCCTGCTCAACAGTGCCCAGGGCCTGGCGCAGGGCAGCGGTTTCGGCCTGGCCTTGCAAACGCCGAACTTTACCGACGACAAGAGCCTGGACGCCTTCTTTGACCTGTCCCGGGCGCAGAATGTCGAGAAAGCCTCGGACGCCAGCCGCGAGATTCGCGCCATTACCTTGAACCTGATGTTCGCCGATGCCAGCCACATTGGCTGGCAAGTCACCGGCCGCTATCCAAACCGCCGCGAAGGCGAAGGCCTGTTGCCCTCGCCTGGTTGGGAGGGACGTTACGATTGGGACGGTTACGCCGACCCGATGCTGCACCCCTACGATCAGGACCCGGCCCAAGGCTGGCTCGGCACCGCCAACCAGCGGGTCATTCCCCATGGCTATGGCATGCAGCTATCCAACTCCTGGTCGGCACCGGAACGTGGCGAGCGCCTGGCCGAACTGGCCGGCGTGGGCAAGCACGACACCCGTAGCCTGATCGCCATGCAGTACGACCAGACCACCACCTTCGCCGCCAAACTGAAGAAAATGTTCGAAGCACCGGGGATGTCACAGCCGCTCAAGCAGGCCATCGAGGCCTTGCCCGTGGCGGATCGCGGCAAGGCACGCGAGGCCCTGACCCGCTTGATGGCATTTGACGGCAAACTCAGCCCGACCTCCGCCGATGCGGCCATCTACCAGCTGTTCCTGCAGGAAAGCACCCGGCAGATTTTCCTCGATGAATTGGGGCCACAAGGCAGCCCGGCGTGGCAAGCTTTCATCGCCAATGGCAGCTTGTCTTACGCGGCGCAGGCCGATCACTTGCTGGGGCGCGAAGACAGTCCATTCTGGGATGATGTGCACACCGCGCAGAAAGAAGACAAACCGGCGATCCTCGCCCGCAGCCTGGCGGCGGCGATCACCGCTGGCGACAGTCAGTTGGGTGGCGATCATAAAGCCTGGCAGTGGGGCAAACTTCACCGCTATGAGTGGAAGAACGCCAGCGGCCAGACCGTGCGAGGTCCGCAGCCAGCCGGCGGCGACCACACCACCCTCAACACGGCCGCCTATTCCGTGGGCCAAGACTTCAACACCACACGGGTGCCGGCCATGCGCCTGATCGTCGACTTCGGCCAACCCGAACCGCTGATGGGCCAGATCGCCACCGGCCAGTCCGGCAACCCGGCCAGCCCGAACTACCTCAACGGTATCGAGCCATGGCTGAAGGGGCAGTATCAGAGCTTGCCAATGCAGCCGGAGAATTTCGACCGGGTGTATGGAACCAAGCGCCTGACCCTGACACCTGGAAAATAACCACATTCCCTGTAGGAGCTGCCGCAGGCTGCGATCTTTTGATCTTGATCTTTGAAAAAACAAGGTCAAAGATCGCAGCCTGCGGCAGCTCCTACAGGGGGTAGGTTGTTTACCCGGGAATTCCCGATAGAACTTCTTCGCCCGCGCCAGCCTCCTAGCTAACAAGCCCCTGCACTTGGACAGCAACGTGGACCTTGTCATCGCGCGCCCTGAAGGCTTGTACTGCCCCGCCGGCGATTTCTACATCGATCCGTGGCGGCCGGTCGAGCGTTCGGTCATCACCCACGCCCATGGCGACCACGCCCGCACCGGCAACCAGCACTACCTGGCGGCAGCACCCGGTGAAGGGATACTGCGGGCACGACTGGGCCAGGACATCGACCTGCAAACCCTGGCGTATGGCGAGCGGTTGCTGCATCACGGCGTTACCCTGAGTTTCCACCCCGCCGGCCACGTCCTCGGCTCGGCTCAGGTGCGCCTGGAATATGGCGGGGAAGTCTGGGTGGCGTCAGGTGACTACAAGATCGAACCCGACGGCACCTGCGCACCGTTCGAACCGGTGCGCTGTCACACCTTCATCACCGAGTCGACATTCGGCCTGCCGATCTATCGCTGGCAGCCCCAGGCGCAGGTCTTTGCCGAGATCAATCAATGGTGGCAGGCCAATGCCGAGCTAGATAAAGCCAGCGTGCTGTTCTGTTATTCCTTCGGCAAGGCCCAGCGCATTCTCCATGGCATCGATGCCAGCCTCGGGCCGATCCTGACGCATGGCGCGGTGGAGCCGCTGAACCGTGTCTATCGCGAGGCCGGCATAGACCTGCCGCCAACGCTCTACGCTGGCGATTTCCAAAAAAACGATCCGATTCTGCGCAAAGCGCTGGTCATCGCTCCGCCTTCGGCTGGTGGCAGCACCTGGATGCGCCGTTTCGGCGACTACAGCGACGGTTTCGCCAGCGGCTGGATGCGCTTGCGCGGAACGCGTCGGCGACGTGGGGTGGATCGCGGTTTCGTGTTGTCCGATCACGCAGACTGGCCGGGATTGCTGTGGGCCATCGAACAGACTGGCGCTGAGCGGGTAATGGTCACGCACGGTTCCGTCGCGGTATTGGTGCGCCACCTGCGTGAACAAGGCCTCGATGCCCAGGGCTTTCGCACCGAGTACGGTGACGATGAGGAGGCATCGACCGCCGAAGCCGAGAGCGTCGAGGCACTGCCATGAAGGCTTTCGCCCAGCTGTACGCCGAACTCGACGCCACGACATCGAGCAACGCCAAGCTGGCGGCGATGCAAGAGTATTTTGCTCAGGCCGCGCCGGAAGATGCCGCGTGGGCGGTGTACTTTCTGTCCGGAGGACGCCCCAGGCAATTAGTGCCGGTGCGCGTCCTGCGGGAGTTGGCAGTCGCGTATTCCGGGCTTTCGGCGTGGCTGTTCGAAGAAAGCTACCAGGCGGTGGGCGACCTGGCGGAAACGATTTCCCTGGTGTTGCCCGAATCGCCTTATCGCTCCAGCGACGGATTGGCGGTATGGATCGAAGAAAAACTGCTGCCATTGCGCGGCGAATCCCCGCAGGTGCTCGCCGAACGCCTGCCCGCTCTCTGGTCGCAACTGGACCGCCCCAGCCTTATGCTGTGCATCAAGTTGATCACCGGCAGCTTTCGCGTCGGTGTCTCGAAGTTGCTGGTGACCCGAGCGCTGGCCTCCATGACTGGCCTGGACAGCAAGCGCGTGGCCCAACGAATGGTCGGCTACACCGATTTGTCCAACCGCCCCACTGCCGCCAGCTACTTGAAGTTGATCGCCGCGCAATCTCCCGACGAACATGCGCAACGCGGCGGTCAGCCGTATCCGTTTTTCCTCGCCCACGCCCTGGCACAACCGGTTGAACAATTCGAAGCGCTGCTCGGCACCGCCATCCAGTGGCAGGTCGAATGGAAGTGGGATGGCATCCGCGCCCAGATCGTCAAACGCGAAGGACGCCTATGGATCTGGTCGCGCGGTGAAGAATTGGTCACCGATCGCTTTCCTGAATTTGACAGTCTGATCCACTGCTTGCCCGACGGCACCGTGATCGACGGCGAGATCGTCGCCTGGAAAGCCGCTCACACAGGGACCGAAGATGCCTTCGATCCGCCTCCGGATTCCCCTGCCGTACAACCTTTCGCCCTGTTGCAGCAGCGGATCGGCAGGAAAAACCTCACCCGCAAGATTCTCAATGACGTGCCGGTGGTCATCCTCGCGTACGACTTGCTGGAATGGCAAGGCGAGGATTGGCGCAATCAGCCGCAAAACCGGAGGCGCAGTCAACTGGAGCAGGTAATCACCCAGGCCAACAATCCTCTGCTGCTCGCCTCGCCCTTATTGACCGGCGAAGACTGGTTCGACCTCGCCCGCCAGCGGGAAGCATCGCGCCGGCTCGGGGTCGAAGGCATGATGCTCAAGGCTCGGGACGCGCTCTACGGCGTCGGTCGCACCAAGGGCATGGGGGTCTGGTGGAAATGGAAAGTCGACCCGTTCAGTGTCGACGCGGTGCTGATTTATGCACAGCGCGGCCATGGCCGCCGCGCCAGTCTCTACAGCGATTACACGTTCGCCGTCTGGGACGCGCCACCCGACGCCAGCGAACGCGCGCTGGTGCCGTTTGCCAAGGCCTATTCAGGGTTGACCGATGAACAAATGCGCCAGGTCGACAACATCGTGCGCAGAACCACGGTAGAAAAATTCGGCCCGGTGATCAGCGTCAAGCCGAGCCTGGTGTTTGAACTGGGTTTCGAAGGCATCGCCTTGTCCAAACGGCACAAAAGCGGGATTGCGGTGCGGTTTCCGCGGATGCTGCGCTGGCGGCAGGACAAATCGGTCGAAGAGGCTGATCACCTGGGTACATTACAGGATCTGCTCGGCTGAACCGCTGTATGCGATCGCTGTGCAGAACCAGAAAAGTGCAGGCTTTTCACGACGCCCATTTTCGTGCACTAATCCCCTCCTGCAATTTCCCGAATACCTTTTAAACGCTTGTTCGGTACTCTGGTTCGGAAATTGCTACTTTCATTAGGGCTTACGCTTACCAGTAACAATAATTCTGCGCCACAAGCGCTCATATTGGTTCTTAGGGATTGAATAATGAAAAAAGCATTGCTGACCCTTTCTGCACTGGCGTTGTGCGTGGCAGCCGGTTCCGCGCTGGCAAAGGAATACAAGGAATTGCGTTTTGGTGTTGACCCTTCCTACGCGCCGTTCGAGTCGAAAGCGGCCGACGGCAGCCTGGTAGGCTTCGACATCGACCTGGGGAACGCGATCTGCGCTGAGCTGAAGGTCAAGTGCAAATGGGTCGAAAGCGACTTCGACGGCATGATTCCTGGCCTCAAGGCCAATAAATTCGACGGCGTGATCTCTTCGATGACCGTCACCCCGGCCCGCGAAAAAGTCATCGACTTCTCCAGCGAACTGTTCTCCGGTCCAACCGCCTACGTGTTCAAGAAAGGTTCCGGCCTGACCGAAGACGTCGCGTCGCTCAAGGGCAAGACCGTCGGCTACGAACAAGGCACCATCCAGGAAGCCTACGCCAAGGCTGTGCTGGATAAGGCCGGCGTGAAGACCCAGGCCTATCAGAACCAGGACCAGGTGTATTCCGACCTGACTTCCGGCCGTCTGGACGCCGCGATCCAGGACATGCTGCAAGCCGAACTGGGCTTCTTGAAGTCGCCAAAAGGTGAAGGCTACGAAGTCAGCAAGCCGGTTGACAGCGAACTGCTGCCCGCCAAGACGGCAATCGGCATTAAGAAAGGTAACACCGAGCTGAAAGCACTTTTGGATAAAGGTATCAAAGCGTTACACGATGATGGCACCTACGCCACTATTCAAAAGAAACACTTCGGCGATCTGAACCTGTACAGCGGCAAGTAATGCCCGGCGCCCATCTCGCGATGGGCGCTTTTTTCATCCGATCAGGTTGCTGATTTATGTTCGAAAACCTCTTAAACACACTGGGGCTCTCCGCCTTCAGCCTCAAGGGCTTTGGCCCGCTGCTGATGGAAGGCACCTGGATGACCATCAAGTTATCGGCGATGTCACTGCTGGTGGCCGTATTGCTCGGTCTACTCGGCGCCAGTGCCAAGCTGTCGAAAGTCAAACTGCTACGCCTGCTTGCACAGTGCTACACCACGCTGATTCGCGGGGTGCCAGACCTGGTGCTGATGCTGCTGATCTTCTACAGCCTGCAAACCTGGCTGACGTCGCTCACCGATTACATGGAATGGGAATACATCGAGATCAACCCGTTCAGCGCCGGGGTACTGACCCTGGGCTTCATTTACGGCGCCTACTTCACCGAAACCTTCCGCGGCGCGATCCTCGCCGTGCCTCGCGGGCAGGTCGAAGCAGCCACGGCCTACGGACTCAAGCGCGGCCAGCGGTTCCGTATCGTGGTGTTTCCGCAAATGATGCGTTATGCCCTGCCGGGTATCGGCAACAACTGGATGGTCATGCTCAAGGCCACTGCACTGGTGTCGATCATCGGCCTCGCCGACTTGGTCAAGGCGGCCCAGGATGCGGGTAAAAGCAGCTATCAGCTGTTCTACTTCCTGGTGCTCGCCGCCCTGATCTACCTGGCGATCACCAGCGCCTCCAACGTCATTCTGCGCTGGCTCGAACGCCGCTATGCCGCGGGTACCCGGGAGGCCGTGCGATGATCGAACTCCTGCAGGAATACTGGAAAGCCTTCCTCTACACCGACGGTCAGAACATCACCGGCCTGGCCATGACCCTGTGGTTGCTCAGTGCATCGATGTTCATCGGCTTCATCGTCTCGATTCCGTTGTCGATCGCCCGGGTTTCACCGCACTTCTACATTCGCTGGCCGGTGCAGTTCTACACCTACCTGTTTCGCGGCACGCCTTTGTATATCCAGCTGCTGATCTGCTACACCGGGATCTACAGCCTGGCCGCCGTGCGCGCGCAACCGCTGCTCGACAGCTTCTTTCGCGATGCGATGAACTGCACCATCCTGGCGTTCGCCCTGAACACCTGCGCCTACACCACGGAGATTTTCGCCGGGGCGATCCGCAGCATGGCCCACGGCGAAGTCGAAGCCGCCAAGGCCTACGGCCTGACAGGCTGGAAGCTGTATGCCTACGTGATCATGCCTTCGGCGCTGCGTCGCTCGTTGCCGTACTACAGCAACGAAGTGATCCTGATGCTGCACTCGACCACCGTGGCGTTCACTGCGACTATCCCGGACATCCTGAAAGTCGCTCGGGACGCCAACTCGGCGACCTTCCTGACCTTCCAGTCGTTCGGGATCGCCGCGCTGATCTACCTGACCGTCACCTTTGCGCTGGTCGGCCTGTTCCGCCTCGCCGAACGCCGATGGCTGGCCTTCCTCGGGCCGACTCACTAGGACCCCGCTTCGGGAAACACGACAAATGCGCCACCAGATACATGACTTGCTGGCCCCACTGCCGGGGACCGCACGACAGATCCACAGTTTTCATTTCGGGCCGCAACCGGCCAATGGCAAGATCTACATCCAGTCGTCCCTGCACGCCGATGAAATACCCGGCATGCTGGTGGCGTGGCACCTCAAGCAACGCCTGGCGGAGTTGGAAGCCGCCGGCCGGCTGCGCAGTGAAATCGTCCTGGTGCCCGTGGCCAACCCGCCGGGCCTGGAGCAAGTGTTGATGGATGTACCGCTGGGGCGCTATGAGCTCGAAAGTGGGCAGAACTTCAACCGCTGGTTCATCGATTTGAGCGAAGAGGTGGGCAACGCGATCGAAGGCCAACTCGGCGACGACCCGCAGCGCAACCTCGAACTGATCCGCAACAACCTGCGCCAGGCATTGGCGCGGCAGACCGCCAGCACCCAGCTGCAATCCCAGCGCCTGACCCTGCAACGGCTGGCCTGCGATGCCGACATGGTGCTGGACCTGCATTGTGACTTCGAAGCAGTGGCGCACCTGTACACCACGCCCGAAGCCTGGCCACAGGTCGAGCCGCTGGCTCGCTACATCGGTTCCGAAGCCAGCCTGTTGGCCACCGACTCCGGTGGCCAGTCGTTCGATGAATGCTTCACGCTGCTCTGGTGGCAATTGAAGGAGCGCTTCGGCGAGCACTTCGATATTCCGCCGGGGAGCTTTTCGGTCACCGTCGAGCTGCGCGGCCAGGGCGACGTCAACCACCCGCTGGCCAGCCAGGACAGCCAGGCGCTGATCGACTATCTGATTCATTTCGGCGCGATTGCCGGTGAGTCGGCGCCATTGCCCGACCTGCCCTACCCGGCCACCCCCCTGGCCGGAGTGGAACCCGTGGCGACGCCTGTTGGCGGGCTGCTGGTGTTCAGTGCGCTGCCGGGGCAATACCTGGAAGCCGGGCAACTGATCGCCGAAATCATTGACCCCATCAGCGACCGTGTCACACCTGTCCATTGCACTGCCGCCGGCCTGATGTACGCCCGCTCGCTGCGCCGCATGGCCACCGCCGGCATGGTGATCGCCCACGTCGCGGGCGCCGAAGCCTATCGCAGCGGCTACCTACTTTCGCCTTGAGGATGCATGCTCCATGTACAAACTGACCATTGAAGGCCTGCATAAAAGCTATGGCGATCATGAGGTGCTCAAGGGCGTGTCGCTCAAGGCCAACACGGGCGATGTCATCAGCCTGATCGGTGCCAGCGGCTCCGGAAAAAGTACCTTCCTGCGCTGCATCAACTTCCTCGAACAGCCCAACGATGGGGCCATGAGCCTCGACGGCCAGGCAATTCGCATGATCAAGGATCGTCATGGCATGCACGTGGCCGATGCCGATGAACTGCAAAGAATTCGCACCCGCCTGGCCATGGTGTTCCAGCATTTCAACTTGTGGAGCCACATGACGGTGCTGGAAAACATCACCATGGCCCCGCGCCGGGTGCTGGGCTGCAGCAAGCAGGAAGCCGAAGATCGCGCCCGACGTTACCTCGACAAGGTCGGGCTGGCAGCACGTGTAGCGGATCAATACCCGGCATTCCTTTCCGGTGGCCAGCAACAACGGGTGGCGATTGCTCGCGCGTTGGCCATGGAACCGGAAGTGATGCTGTTTGACGAACCGACCTCGGCGCTCGACCCGGAACTGGTGGGTGAAGTGCTCAAGGTGATCCAGGGCCTGGCCGAAGAAGGCCGGACCATGATCATGGTCACCCATGAAATGAGCTTCGCGCGCAAAGTATCGAGCCAGGTGTTGTTCCTGCACCAGGGCCTGGTGGAGGAAGAAGGCGCGCCGGAGGATGTGCTGGGCAACCCGAAGAGCGAGCGTCTGAAACAGTTCCTCAGCGGCAACTTGAAATAAGCGTTCAACCCTTGAAACGGGAGCCAGGCTGACTGGCTTCCGTCACTCAACTGGCTTCACGCTCAAGCCTGAAGCTGCCGTTTTCCACCTCGATGCCGTCGGCATCCAGGCCGCGGAAACTTCCGGCAAACTGTGCGTCGCCTCCCACCGTCAATTCAAGCGCGCCTCGATACAACTCCGCTTCCGAACTGCCCGTCACGTGAATGATCATCGGGGAGCGTTCACTCAATCCCAGATGAAACCTGCCGCTGTCGATACCCTGCGGCAGATAGAGATAAAACGCCTTGTCCAGACCATCGCTCGCGCCAAGGCAGTGCAAGCCTGGCTGTTCGAAATAGTCGAGCGTTGGCGCTGCCCGAAACGCGAGGAGCTTCCCACTCTCCGTGATCAAATCGGCGCGCAAATGCCCTGCACGAACTGACTTCATCTGAATGTTCCTTTTCATATTCATGGTCGACGGCTCGCTGTCGGCCCTGGCAAGACGCGGCAGGACGAACAGCGCAGCGATAAAACCACGGCCCATCGGCCAATAGGTTTCAACGACAAACACAGTTATTTCCGAATATGAGAACTGCTCGGCGAAGACCGCACGCATCAGTCATTAAACCTTTCGCGTTGCGCCGTGGTCAGTCAAAGAACACTCTCAGAGCGCACGCCGCCGGTATGGGAACCACCACCGACTTCGCCAAACGCTGGTTCACCGCTCGCGGCTGGAAGCCGTTCACCTTTCAGAAACAGGTGTGGGCAGCCGTCAAACAAGGACAATCCGGTCTGCTGCACGCCAGCACCGGCGCCGGCAAAACCTATGCGGTCTGGTTCGGCGCGCTCAATCGCTTCGCACGCTCTGCACCTGCGGTTGAAACACCACGCAAACGAAAACCCGTAGCCGATCCCCTGACCGTTCTCTGGATAACCCCGATGCGCGCCCTGGCTGCCGACACCGCCCGTGCACTGCAGGCGCCGCTGCTCGACTTGCAGATCCCCTGGAACGTCGGCCTGCGCACGGGTGATACCAGCAGCAGCGAACGTGCACGCCAGAGCCGACGCTTGCCTACCGCGCTGATCACCACCCCGGAAAGCCTGACGTTGATGCTCGCCCGAGCGGATGCACACACAGCACTCTCGACCTTGCGCATGGTCGTGGTCGACGAATGGCACGAATTGCTCGGCAACAAGCGCGGCGTGCAACTGCAACTTGCGCTCGCCCGCCTGCGCCGCTGGAACCCGCAATTGATCGTGTGGGGCGTTTCCGCGACGCTGGGCAATCAGGACCACGCCGAGCAGGTATTAATCCCACAGGGCTGCGGTATCAGCGTTCAAGGCCAGACGGATAAAAAACTGCAGGTTGATACGCTGCTGCCGCCCGCGATCGAGCGCTTTCCATGGGCCGGACATATCGGCCTGAAAATGTTGCCGCAGGTCGTCGCGCAACTGGATGACAGCGCCAGCAGCCTGGTTTTCACCAATACGCGTGCGCAATCGGAAATCTGGTATCAAGCGTTGCTTGAAGCCCGACCGGACTGGGCGGGGGTGATCGCGTTGCATCACAGTTCGCTGTCCCGTGAAACCCGTGACTGGGTGGAGAGTGCCCTCAAGGAAGGTCACCTCAAAGCCGTGGTCTGCACCTCCAGCCTGGATCTGGGCGTGGATTTCCTGCCAGTGGAACGGGTGCTGCAAATTGGCTCGGCCAAAGGCGTGGCCCGCCTGATGCAGCGCGCCGGGCGTTCCGGGCATGCGCCGGGACGCGTTTCCCGGGTGACGCTGGTGCCGACGCACAGCCTGGAGCTGATCGAAGCCGCAGCGGCACAGGATGCAGTGGCGCAGCGACGGATCGAACCTCGAATATCACCGCATAAACCCTTGGATGTGCTGGTCCAGCATCTGGTCAGCATGGCACTGGGTGGCGGGTTTGTGCCCGATCAGTTGTTTGATGAGGTACGCACCACCTGGGCTTATCGTGATCTCACTGAGGCGGATTGGACCTGGGCGCTGGCTTTCGTACGTCACGGCGGGCTTTCCCTGACAGCCTATCCGGATTACCGCCGGGTCGAGCCGGATGAACAGGGAATCTGGCGTGTACCCGATGCACGATTGGCCCGCCGCCATCGCATGAGCATCGGCACGATTGTCAGCGATGCGAGCATTCAGTTGAAACTCTGGAGCAAGGGCGGCGGCGGCAAACAACTGGGCAGTGTTGAAGAAGGTTTCATCGCGCGACTCAAGCCGGGCGATGGCTTTCTGTTTGCCGGGCGGCTGCTGGAGTTGGTACGCGTGGAAAACATGACCGCCTATGTCAAACGCAGCACCGTAAAGAAAGCCGCGGTGCCGCGGTGGAATGGCGGTCGCATGCCCCTCTCCAATGAGCTGGCGCAAGCGGTGGTCACGCGCTTTAGTGAGGCGGCGCGCGGCGAGTTCAGCGGCCCGCAAATGCAGGCATTGCGCCCGCTGCTGGAGGTACAGCAACGCTGGTCTGGCTTGCCAACGTCGCAATCGTTGCTGGCCGAGGCGTTGAAGTCCCGTGAGGGCTGGCATCTATTCCTGTATCCCTTCGCCGGCCGTCAGGTGCATCTGGGCCTGGGCAGCTTGCTGGCGTGGCGAGTCAGTCAGCAGCAAGCCGTGACGTTTTCCATCGCGGTCAATGATTACGGGCTGGAATTGCTGAGTGCCACCCCGGTGGACTGGGTGCAAGCCCTGAGTCCGGACTTGTTGAGCCCAGACAATCTGCTCAGGGACGTACTCACCAGCCTGAATGCCGGAGAGCTGGCCTTGCGGCGCTTTCGGGAAATAGCCCGGATCGCCGGACTGGTGTTCGCCGGTTACCCCGGTGCAGCCAAGAGCACACGCCAGGTTCAAGCCTCGAGCGGGTTGTTTTTCGAAGTGTTCAAACAGTACGACGCGGGCAATTTGCTATTGGCCCAGGCCGGAGAAGAAGTCCTGCGCGAGGAACTGGATATTCATCGCCTGGAACAGACGTTGGCGCACATCAGTCAGCTACGTCTCGACCTGCATCAAGTCAAACGTCCTACACCCCTCGGGTTTCCGCTGCTGGTGGAACGTATGAGAGAGAGCATGAGTTCAGAAAAACTCGCCGACCGCATCCGACGCATGGTCAGCGACCTTGAGATAACAGCCGGAACAGGGAAAGCCTGATGAGTACGCCCTACCCCGTGCGACTGGCCGGCGAAGAGCTTTGGCTGCTGCCGGAAAAAGCCCTCTACTGGCCTGCTCAGCAAGCGTTGTTGATCGCTGACGTGCACTTCGGCAAGGCCGCCGCTTACCGAAGCCTTGGCCAACCAGTCCCCCAAGGTACCACCCGCCGCAACATCGCCGTGCTTGACGAACTGCTGGCCACATTGCCCTGCCGACAGCTGATTTTCCTAGGCGATTTTCTTCACGGACCGGGTTCCCATGCCAGCGCCACGCTGCAAGCATTGATTGACTGGCGAACACGCAATGCCAAGCTGGCCATGACGCTGATTCGCGGCAACCATGACAAGCGTGCCGGGGACCCGCCGGCCTCGCTGAACATTCGAGTGGTGCCTGAGCCGTTGCTGCTGGGGCCGTTCGCTTTGCAGCACGAACCCCAGCCGCATGCGGATCGACATGTACTCGCCGGTCACGTGCATCCAGTTTATCGACTCAACGGTCGGGGTCGGCAGAGCCTGCGGCTGCCATGTTTCAGACTGGGCGGGGACATCAGCCTGCTACCGGCCTTCGGGGCGTTTACCGGAGGTTATCGGGTGGAACAGGACGACGACTGTAGGATTTTCGTCATCGGCGACGACGAAATCTGGCCGGTGTCCCTGTAGGAGCGAGCCTGCTCGCGATGGAAGTTAACGTTAATGCGGGCTTTCTGGAAAACTCAGCGCCCTCACGTTCTTCGCGAGCATGCTCGCTCCTACAGAAGAAGGCAGCGGGTCTCAGACAACTGGCGCGGGAGGTGGCTCATCCGGCAGGGTCGGCTCACCGGGTTCGCTCGGTTGTTCATTGGGCGTATCAGGATCAGGTTGGCCGGGGATGCCCCCCGCCATGCTGACGGGCGGATGTGCCAACAAGGACCAGGCCAGGACGCCAACCTGATTGGGCTCAAGCCTTGCCAGTTCGGCACTTATACGCGGATCGATCTTCATAAAGCACTCCTGGGCGATGGCCCGATCCGCCTTACGCGAATCGGAACAGTACATTCCATAGAGTGTACGCTCGCCCAGGAATTCCCAAGGTTCGTCGGACGGCTGACTCAGGTGCGTGGCAGGGTGACGCCACGTTGGCCCTGATACTTGCCGCCACGGTCCTTGTAGGAGACTTCGCACTCTTCGTCAGATTCGAGGAACAGCATCTGCGCGACGCCTTCGTTCGCGTAGATCTTCGCTGGCAGGTTGGTCGTGTTGGAGAACTCCAGGGTCACGTGACCTTCCCACTCAGGCTCGAGCGGCGTGACGTTGACGATGATGCCACAGCGCGCGTAGGTGCTTTTACCCAGGCAAATGGTCAATACATTACGCGGGATGCGGAAGTACTCGACGGTGCTGGCCAAGGCGAAGGAGTTCGGCGGAATAATGCACACGTCGCTATGGATGTCGACGAAGCTGCCGGCATCGAAGTTTTTCGGGTCGACGATCGCCGAATTGATGTTGGTGAACACCTTGAAGTGATTGGTGCAACGCACATCGTAGCCGTAGCTGGACACGCCGTAGGAGATCACGCGGCTGTCATCGCTGCCGCGCATCTGGCGCTCGACGAAAGGCTCGATCATGCCGTGTTCCTGCGCCATGCGGCGAATCCACTTGTCCGATTTGATGCTCATGGCGGGTGTCCTGAATAGCGAGGTCGAAAAAATCTGTCCGGCATCTTACCGGGCGCGCCGCCGGGTTCAAAGTCCGCGCTGCAATTCTCGCCAAACAGCCAGGAATTACCTGCAATGGCAACGAAGCGTCACACCGTCGATCCTTAAAACAGATAAACCTTCGCAAGAAGCATTGGCACGTTCCGGAAAAAGGGTTAAGGTGGCGCCACTGTGCTGCTTGTGTCACTGAGAATCTCTACACGATATGTTGAATTTCGATCCAACCATCTACAAGAATTTTTCCTGCTCTTTGCACTCAGTCTCGGCCAGGGTTCTTCCTGAGTCGCAGTTATCTTTGTTCAAGGAGTTACACCATGTCTAATCGCCAAACCGGTACCGTTAAGTGGTTCAACGATGAAAAAGGCTTCGGCTTCATCACTCCACAATCCGGTGACGACCTGTTCGTTCACTTCAAAGCTATCCAATCCGACGGCTTCAAAAGCCTGAAAGAAGGCCAACAGGTTTCTTTCATCGCTACCCGCGGTCAGAAAGGCATGCAAGCTGAAGAAGTTCAAGTTATCTAACTTGTACTTGCTTTAGTAAAAGGCCCCGCTCTCAAAAGCGGGGCTTTTTTGTGCCTGCAGGTTTTTCGCAGGCCAAAAAAGATCGCAGCCTGCGGCAACTCCTACCGGATGCACATCAATCCTCTGAGCTTCCGCAGGCTGCGATCTTTATGCGTCTTACCAGGTCACGCCAAATCCTGCCGTGTAGCGGGTCTTGTCCAGATCGGCATCGTCAGTTCCGTCGATAATATCTCGCTCGGCCTTGAGGTTTAGCGACGCCCAGTCCGTAACCTTGTAACGCAGGCCCATCTCGGCATCCAGTGCATACTCAGCCACGCCCGACAACGGCTTGCCCACCTCGCCATTGGTGAAGAACTCCACTTTCTTGCCAATCAGGTAACGGTTGTAGTCCCACTTCATCGCGACAGAGTAGAAGTTTTCCTTGCTGCCATCGCTGAATTGGTAATCAGTGCGGTTGATCAGAGAGCCCAGGGAGAATGCCCCCAGCTCGTTATCCCAAAATTGATAACCTGGACCGGTACCGACAGTACGCTGGCGGGAGAGGTCTTCGACCTTGTCACGCTTGTACACCAGGCGACCTTGCCAGAACCATTTTTCCGTCAGGAAACGGTCTAGCGAGTATTCTCCCCGCCAATTGTCCGTAGTCACCACGTCATCCTGGAATTCGCGGTTGTACTCGCCTTCCGCAATATGCCTCCATCGACCATGGCGCGCCGTCGTCTTGAAGTCGATGTCGTAGTCGTCGGTATCCTTGTCTGCCCGCTGATAATCCAGCGCCGCATCGATATTGCCTTTCCACACCAGATCCTCGACCACAGGCTTGGGCTTGAGGATTTGCTGGACGCTCGCCAGCTCAACAGTCTTGGGCGCCTCGCCGTTTTCCAGGGTTACCTTGCCATCTTCCGCCGCGTGCAGCGACTTGGCCTTCTCGCCGGTGTAGGCGTCCTGCTTGACCAGCAGCTCCTGATCGCTTTCCAGGGTCTTGACCTGTTTCCAGTCGATCGGCACGGCACCGGCGTACTCCGTCTGGACCAACAGCTTGCCACCGTCGAACAGGATGATCTTGCCGCTCAGCTTGTCACCGTTCTTCAACCAGACGGTGTCCGCGAGCAAGGGAGTGGAAGCACTGACGACAGCGAGGCATAGCAAGGTTCTGGACAACATAAGCAAATACAGGCTCAGGTTCGCGAAAAAAAGTCGGCATTATCCTCAGGAATAAGACCCTAGCAAGGAGTGACCCAACTTTTTCTATTGAGTTCATTTCTCAACTGGCAATCCAGCATTTACTCTACAGACGGTACTGCGAACGACTTCAGGAACTGCGAACGTGATCGAGCTGACCGAAAAACCCGAGAGTGCCGCGCAAATCCGACGCACGGCGCTGTACCTGACGCTCGCGCAAGTACCCGAAGGCAAGGTCGTGAGTTATGGTCAACTCGCCGAACTGGCGGGACTGGGACGCGCCGCTCGCTGGGTCGGCAGGACATTGAGTCAATTGCCCGGCGACAGCAAATTGCCCTGGCACCGCGTACTCGGTGCCGGCGGGCGCCTGAGCCTGCCCGCAGGCAGCCCATCCGGGGACGAACAGCGCGCGCGACTGCGCATGGAGGGCATCAGTATCCAGAACAATCGTGTTGATATTCAGCGTCATGGGTGGCGCCCGGTAGAGCACAGCGGTTAGAGTGCGCGCTTTGTTTCCGTATTTCTTGAGGCAGACTCCAGCCCATGCCCCGTAAAACCTGGCGCGCCGCGCTTGCTGCCTATGCCAGCCCTTCGACGCTCGTACTGTTATTGCTGGGTTTCGCCGCCGGCTTGCCCTACATGCTGGTGTTCTCGACGCTTTCGGTCTGGTTGCGTGAAGCCGGTGTGGCGCGCGAAACCATCGGTTATGCAAGCTTGATCGGACTGGCATATGCCTTCAAATGGGTCTGGTCCCCCCTGCTCGACCAATGGCGCCTGCCGTTGCTCGGCAAACTCGGCCGACGACGTTCCTGGCTGGTGTTGTCGCAAGCACTGGTCATTCTCGGCCTGGTCGGGATGGGCTTCTGTGACCCGCAAAAGCATTTGTCCTGGCTGATTGCCATCGCAGTGGTCGTCGCCTTCGCCTCGGCGACGCAAGACATTGCAGTGGACGCCTACCGACTGGAAATCGCCGAAGACAGTCGCCAGGCAGCGCTCGCCGCCAGCTATATGTCCGGCTATCGCATAGCAGCACTGCTGGCCACGGCCGGCGCGCTGTTCTTCGCCGAGGGCTTCGGTTCAACCGGCTTCAACTACAAGCATTCGGCATGGGCTGGCACTTACCTGCTGTTCGGCGCCTTGATGGTGCCGGCGTTGCTCACCTCGCTGTTCATGCGTGAACCTGCGGTGCCTCTGCGCACGCAATTGCAGGCCGGGCGCTACAGCTTTGTGCATCAACTGGCCTCGGTTTTCGTCCTGATCGTACTGCTGGTGTCCGTGCCGGCCATGTTTACCCAGCTCTATAACACCGACTTTGCCAGCGTGCTGTTCGAAGGCGTGAGCCTGCTCGACCTGCTGCTCGAAGACCGCGCGCTCCTGCGCGCGATCCTCTACACCACACTCACCGCCCTGTGCCTGTCGGCCATGGGCCGTCGCGGCCTGGCTCCCGTGCTGACGCCGGTCAACGACTTCATTCTGCGTTATCGCTGGCAAGCGCTGCTGCTGCTGGGGCTGATCGCCACCTACCGGATGTCCGATACGGTGATGGGCGTGATGGCGAACGTGTTCTACATCGACCAGGGTTTCACCAAGGACCAGATCGCCAGCGTCAGCAAGATCTTCGGCCTGATCATGACCTTGGTGGGCGCCGGCATGGGCGGCCTGCTGATCGTGCGCTTTGGCATCTTGCCGATCCTGTTCATTGGTGGTGTCGCGTCGGCGGGCACCAATATATTGTTCCTGTTGCTCGCCGACATGGGCGCCAACCTCAACATGCTGGTCCTCACCATCTCCCTGGACAACTTCAGTTCAGGCCTGGCGACCTCGGCGTTCGTTGCCTACCTGTCGAGCCTGACCAACCTCAAGTTCTCCGCCACCCAATACGCTCTGCTCAGCTCGATCATGCTCTTGCTGCCGCGCCTGATCGGCGGCTATTCAGGCGTCATGGTAGAGAAGTTCGGCTATCACAACTTCTTCCTGATCACCGCCCTGCTCGGGGTTCCGACGCTCCTGCTGATCGCCTTGCACTGGTTCCAGGAGAACCGTCGCGCAGGTCCGACACCGAAACCGGAGCCAGCGCCTACCCAGATCGTGGAAGAATCGTAGGGAACACGCGCAGAAATCCTACAGAGGACGGGGTCAATCCCGTCCTCCTGCCACCGCACCGACCGCACGCCTGTACGGCAGCGGAACTCGCCCGTACAATGCTCCGTCATTTCTCGTCATCAGCAATCGATAACGGCCAACCATGCGCACCAGTCAATTTTTGCTTGCCACACAGAAAGAAACGCCTTCCGACGCGGTCGTGATCAGCCATCAGCTGATGCTGCGCGCCGGCATGATCCGCAAACTCGCCTCGGGCCTGTATACCTGGCTGCCGATGGGCTTGCGAGTGATGCGCAAGGTCGAAGCCGTCGTTCGCGAAGAAATGAACGCCGCCGGCTCGCTCGAAGTGTTGATGCCGAGCACTCAACCGGCTGAGCTGTGGCAGGAATCCGGGCGCTGGGAAGAGTACGGCCCTGAATTGCTGCGCTTCAAGGATCGCCACGGTCGCGATTTCTGCGCCGGCCCGACTCACGAGGAAGTCATCACCGACCTGATGCGCAACGAGTTGAGCAGCTACAAGCAGCTGCCAATCAACCTGTATCAGATCCAGACCAAATTCCGTGATGAGATCCGTCCACGCTTCGGCTTGATGCGCGGTCGCGAATTCATCATGAAGGACGCGTACTCGTTCCACGCCGACCAGCCATCGCTGCAGGTCACGTACGACCGCATGCACCAGGCGTATTGCAACGTATTTACCCGCCTGGGCCTGAAGTTCCGCCCGGTTGAGGCCGATAACGGCTCCATCGGCGGCGCCGGCTCCCACGAGTTCCACGTACTGGCCGAGTCCGGCGAAGACGATATCGTCTTCAGCAACGGTTCCGACTACGCGGCGAACATCGAGAAAGCCGAAGCCGTGCCGCGTGAGACTTCCCGTCCGGCACCGGCTGAAGAGCTGCGCCTGGTCGACACGCCAGAGACCAAGACCATTGCCGCGCTGGTGGAAAAATTCAATCTGCCGATTGAAAAGACCATCAAGACCCTGGTGGTGCACGCTGAAGAGAAAGGCAAGCTGATTGCCCTGATCATCCGTGGCGACCACGAGCTGAACGAAATCAAGGCCGCCAACCAGCCTGGCGTCGCCAGCCCGCTGGTCATGGCTTCCGAAGCGGAACTGCGCGACGCCATCGGCGCTGGCGCCGGTTCCCTGGGCCCGCTGAACCTGCCGCTGCCAATCATCATCGACCGTTCCGTTGAGCTGATGAGCGACTTCGGCATCGGTGCCAACATCGACGACAAGCACTACTTCGGTGTGAACTGGGAACGCGACCTGCCCGTGCCGACCGTGGCCGACTTGCGTAACGTGGTCAGCGGCGACCCAAGCCCGGACGGCAAGGGCACCCTGGAAATCAAGCGCGGCATCGAAGTCGGGCACATCTTCCAGCTGGGCAACAAGTACAGCAAGGCGATGAAGTGCGAAGTACTGGGGGAAAACGGCAAGCCGGTCACCCTGGAAATGGGCTGCTACGGCATCGGCGTTTCCCGCGTGGTTGCGGCTGCCATCGAGCAGAACAACGACGACAAGGGCATCATCTGGAGCGACACCCTGGCACCCTTCCAGGTTGCCCTGGTACCCCTGCGCTACGAAACCGACCTGGTTCGCGAAGCCACCGACAAGCTGTATGCAGAACTGACTGCGGCAGGCTTTGAAGTGTTGCTGGACGACCGCGACAAGAAAACCAGCCCGGGCATCAAGTTCGCGGACATGGAGCTGATCGGCATTCCTCACCGGATCGTGGTCAGTGACCGCGGCCTTGCCGAAGGCAACCTGGAATACAAGAGCCGTACCGAGGCCGAGCCGCAAGCGCTGCCGGTCGCCGACGTGCTGCCTTTCCTTCAGGCCCGTATCCGCCGCTGAAACCAGATAGAGACGTCATGTTCAAGCGAAACACCTTAGGCCTCGGTGGTGCCGCCCTGTGCGGCACCCTGCTGGTCAGCGGCTGTGCCAATCACATGTCACAACGCAGCGAGCACGAGGAACGCATCGAGCGCAAACTGCTTGATCACAGCCTGCAGATCGATGTGGGTGAGCCCAAGGTGCTTGAGCTGCCTCAACGCCGGGTGAAAATCCACGAACAGAAGACTTTCGAAGTCACCGAGTTCGAGGTTACCCGCCATTACGATCGCTACACGCCGTACCAACCCTGGCGGGAGGTCTATGAGATCCCGCTGGGCGCGGTCGCGGTGGTGGCCGGGGTCGGCGCCAATGTGGCCAACGTGTTTGCCCTGGGCAATCTGCCAGACAGCATGACCAGGGACTGGTTCAGCTATGGCTTCGCCGGGCTCAACCCGTTCATGAACGTGCAGTCCCATGGACGCGCCCAGCAGAACCTGGCGGGCATCGACGAAGTGCAACTCGACAAGCGCACGGAGTACTCGAGCCTGCCCTGGAGCGAGCGCCCGGTCGAAGTCAAGGCTGGCAAGGAAACCTTCCAGTTGAGCACCGACAAGAATGGCGTATTGCGCCTGAACCTGTTGGACAGCCCGTTCGCCGAACATGACCTCAATCACCTGAGCAAGCTGCAGATCAACGTCCAGGACGCCAAGGACGATGTGCACAGCGATTCGTCGCTGGCACTGAGCAACACCTTGCGCGGCAAGTTGCTCGAAGCCCACGGCTTGATTTACGACGACCTTGAAGATGACGAAGTGAGCCAGTGGGTTCACCGGGTCAAGCGCCTGTCGGAGCTGGGCCTGGAGGAAGAAGCCACCGAGCTTGAACAGAGCCTGATCGAACTGACTCGCAACGACCCGGAGCTGCAGACCGAATTCCTCAAGTCCTTGACCAAGGATGCCGGGCGGCTGGTGGCGGATCCGGGACCGAACTAAGGCCTTTTAAAAGATCGCAGCCTGCGGCAGCTCCTACAGGGGAACGCGCGCTCAGGTAGGAGCTGCCGAAGGCTGCGATCTTTTGACTTTAAGGTTGTTAACGCTCAAACAACTCCATTTGCTCAAACCCGCCCCGCAAATCCTCCAGCCTCACCCCTACGCCCAACAACCGCACCGGCTTACCGCCACGGTTGAACGCCTGCGTCAGCAACAACTGATAACTGCCCAAATCCCGCCCCGCCCCCGCCTGCTCCAGCGTGGTCTGGGTGAAATCATGAAATTTCACTTTGACGAAGGGTTTGCCCGGCCGATAACTGCTGTCGATTCGCGCCATGCGGGATGCAAGGGTATCCAGCAGCTCCGGCAGTTTTTCCAGGCAACTGCGCAGGTCCGGCAAGTCAACGTCGTAGGTGTTTTCGACACTGATGGACTGGCGGCGACTGTCGTTATGGACCAAGCGATCATCGATCCCACGTGCCAGGCTCCAGAGTCGCTCGCCAAAGCTGCCGAATTCGCGCACCAAAGCCAACTTGTCCCACTCGCGTAGCTGTGAGCAGTCGACAATACCGAGCTTGCCCAGCCTTTCGGCAGTGACTTTACCGACCCCGTGCAGCTTGCTCACCGGCAAACCGCTGACAAACGCCTCGACCTGATCCGGGGTGATCACGAATAACCCGTTGGGCTTTTTCCAGTCGCTGGCAATCTTGGCCAGAAACTTGTTGGGGGCCACGCCGGCGGAGACGGTGATATGCAACTGATTGGAGACGCGCCGGCGAATGTCCTGGGCAATTCGCGTCGCACTGCCGCCAAAATGCGCGCTGTCCGACACATCGAGGTAAGCCTCGTCCAGGGAAAGCGGCTCAATGATCTCGGTGTAGTCGCGAAAGATCGTGTGAATTTCCCTGGACGCTTCTCTATAGGCGTCCATTCGTGGCTTGACGATCGTCAGGTCCGGACACAGCTTCAATGCGTGCCCCGAAGACATGGCTGAGCGCACGCCATACGCCCGGGCTTCATAGTTGCAGGTGGCGATCACCCCGCGCCGGTCCGCCGCCCCGCCGACCGCCAGGGGCTTTCCAGCCAAGCGCGGGTCGTCCCGCATCTCGATGGCGGCGTAAAAGCAATCACAATCGACGTGGATGATTTTTCGCTGGGTCATTTCAACGCGGTGTTCATGGAGTAGAAATAGCGTCACGCGATGTAGGAAAAAACAGTATCTCACTGACAACTGTATATAGCACCAGTACCTTGACGGTTCTTTTCAGTCGTAGGCGAACCACCATAAATTTATTTTCTCAATCGAAAAGTTACCTCTAATAGAGCCGCAGGCCTTGCCAGGCCTGCCTCTCAGGCCGATCGAGCGTCCCAATTTGCAGCTAAGCGATTGAACAGGAACAGGTTTTATCAAAATTGCAGGTTGACACCCCCGCGCATTTCTATAGAATTGCCAACACAGACGCGGGATGGAGCAGTCTGGTAGCTCGTCGGGCTCATAACCCGAAGGTCGTCGGTTCAAATCCGGCTCCCGCAACCAAACATCAAAAAAGGCTACTCGAAAGAGTGGCCTTTTTTGTATCTGTAGAAAAAGTCCTTTCGCAACAATGATCTGTCACTGTGTGGTGAGCCTTGCGGGCCACCGATGCGCTGGGTTCCGACTATGCTCAATCGCACATTCCACACCCTACGACTGAAGACGAACTGCCACCGGGACCCGGTGCCAGGCGTTAATATTCGTGATTATTTTTTTCTACAGGGATTGGTAACTTGGCTGGATACCCCCATCCTGTCGCGCACAATCCAAGAGGTGATTGATGCGCGCCAACTCGTCTGATCCACAAGACACCGTCACAGCTACCCAACCGATCAAGGCGCAGCGGCTGCGTTTGCTTGACTTGATCAGCAAATACCGCCAACCCATCGGCCTGGCGGTCACCCTGCTGCTGTTCACCATTGCGCTGATAGCCTGCCGTCACTTGTTGAGCGAACTCGACCTGGACGCTTTGCACGACTCGATCCTCGAGGTTCCGCAACCGGCACTGCTGGGTGCGCTGGGCGCTACCGTCGCGGGCTTCATCATTCTGCTGGGATACGAATGGTCGGCCAGCCGTTACGCAGGCGTCAATCTGGCACCGCAAACCTTGGCGCTGGGCGGTTTCACCGCCTTCGCGATCGGCAATGCCATCGGTCTTTCGATGCTGTCCGGCGGCTCGGTCCGCTACCGCCTGTATGCGCGCCATGGCCTGGGGGCCACTGAAGTCGCACGCATGACGCTGTTCGCCAGCCTCTCGCTCGGCTGCGCCCTGCCACCGCTCGCCGCGCTGGCGACACTCAGTGACCTGTCCGAAGCCTCCGCCGCCCTAAGGCTTTCGCCGGTTCTGCTGGGCAGCATCGCGACGGCTGTGTTGTTGCTGTTCTCGGTACTGGCCATCGGCATCTACCGTCGGCGCCTGCCGGAACAACCGTACGCCGACAACCTCCTGGTGCAGATCGGCCGCCGCACCTTGCGCCTGCCCGGGCGCCGCCTGACGTTCCTGCAACTGGTCATTACCGCACTCGACGTGGCCGCCGCCGCCACGGTGCTCTATTTGTTGTTGCCCGAAGCGCCGCCGTTCGGCGCGTTTCTCCTGGTTTACCTGCTGGCCCTGGCCGCTAGCGTGCTCAGCCATGTTCCGGGCGGGGTCGGCGTGTTCGAAGCGATCTTGCTCGCGGCCTTCTCCGACAAACTCGGTGCCGCGCCGCTGGCCGCCGCCCTGCTGCTCTACCGCTTGATCTATGTGGTGCTGCCGATGCTGGTGGCCTGCCTGTTTCTGTTGATCAGCGAAGGCCAGCGCCTGTTTCAGACGCGCCAGACCTTGCGCGCTGCCTCAGGCCTGGCCGCGCCGATATTGGCGGTGCTGGTGTTCCTGTCCGGCGTTGTACTGCTGTTCTCCGGCGCGACCCCGGAAATCGACACGCGCCTTGAACATATCGGCTTTCTGATCCCGCACCGCCTGGTCGATGCTTCGCACTTTGGCGCCAGCCTGATCGGCGTGTTGTGCCTGTTGCTGGCCCAGGGCCTGCGTCGTCGACTGTCGGCTGCCTGGATGCTGACCACCATTTTGCTGCTGGTTGGCGCCCTGCTCTCCCTGCTCAAGGGTTTCGACTGGGAGGAGGCCAGCCTGATGGTGCTGACGGCGAGCCTGCTGGGGGTGTTCCGGCGTTCGTTCTATCGCCCCAGTCGCCTGACCGAAGTGCCGTTCTCCCCGTTATACCTGGTGGCCAGCGTGTGCGTACTCGGCGCCTCGATGTGGCTGCTGTTATTCGCGTACCAGGACGTGCCATACAGCCATCAACTCTGGTGGCAGTTCACCCTCGATGCCGATGCCCCCCGCGGCTTGCGCTCGCTGCTCGGCGCGGCGGTCCTGCTGGTGGTGGTATCCCTGACCTGGTTGCTACGCACCGCTCGCCCGGTCATCCACCTGCCGACAGCCGATGAACTGGAGCGCGCAAGCAAGATCCTCATGGCATCCGCGCAACCGGATGGCGGCCTGGCCTTGACCGGCGACAAGGCACTGCTGTTCCACCCCAACGACGAGGCGTTCCTGATGTACGCCCGCCGCGGCCGCAGCCTTGTAGCACTGTATGACCCGATCGGTCCCGGCCAGCAACGGGCGGAAATGATCTGGCAGTTCCGCGACCTGTGCGACATCCATCACGCCCGCCCCGTGTTCTATCAAGTGCGTGCGGAGAACCTGCCGTACTACATGGACATCGGCCTGACCGCGATCAAGCTCGGCGAAGAAGCCAGGGTCGACCTCAAGCGCTTTGACCTCGAGGCCAAGGGCAAAGAGATGAAGGACCTGCGCTACACCTGGAACCGTGGCACCCGCGATGGCCTGTCGCTGGAAATCCATGAACCAGGCCAGGCGCCCATGGATGAGCTCAAGGTGATTTCAGATGCCTGGCTGACCGGCAAGAACGTGCGCGAGAAAGGCTTCTCCCTCGGCCGCTTCAGCGACGATTACCTCAAGCACTTTCGCATTGCCGTGATCCGTTTCGAAGGGCGCCCGGTGGCGTTCGCCAACCTGCTCGAGACCTACAGCCATGACCTGGCCAGCCTCGACCTGATGCGCGCGCACCCGGACGCCCCCAAGCTGACCATGGAGTTCATGATGGTCGGCCTGATCCAACATTATAAGAGTCACGGATACGCGCGTTTCAGCCTGGGCATGGTGCCGTTGTCGGGGTTGCAACCCCGTCGGGGTGCACCCTTGACCCAGCGCCTGGGCTCGATGGTCTTCCGCCGTGGTGAGCAGCTCTACAACTTCCAAGGCTTGCGCCGCTTCAAAGACAAGTTCCAGCCTGACTGGGAACCCCGTTATATGGCCGTGCCCGCCGGACTCGATCCGCTGGTGGCCTTGGCCGACACTGCCGCCCTGATCGCGGGCGGCTTGACTGGATTGGTGAAACGCTGATGATTCAACGCTCCCTGCGCTATGTACTGGGCACCCTGGTAGTGGTGGCCCTGATTCTCGGTGGTGGCTACTGGTACCTCAAACGCCCGGCACCGGAACCGACCCTCGAACTGCTGACCCCAACCGATGGCGCGGCGATGACCCGCGTGATCCCCGGCACCACGCCAAAGGCCCAGGTACTGGTGGCGGTCAACGAAGACCAGAAACTCAGCGACAAGCAATTGCTGACCCTGAGCCGCAGCGGCGCTGCGCAGATCGTCCAGGTGATCCTGCCCAAGGACTGCCTGCTGCAAAGCCGTGCCCTACAGTCGGGCTTGCGGGAACTCAACGGCCCGGCGACCCTGGTCAGCGGGATCGGCCCGGGCGCGGTGCTGGCCTGGCGCTGGTTGTCCGAACAGAAGAACGACAAGGCACAAGCCGTGTCGGTTGACCTGGCCCTGGAAAAACCCGGTTGCACCCACCTGCTGCCAAAGAGCGCCGCCCATGGCCACTGGCTGGTGGCGTGGAATGACAACCCGGACGACACCAGCGCCGGCTTCGTGCGCGACCAGCCCAACGCCGAAACCAGCATCAGCGACTACGACATCAACCTGCCGCAAGTGCTGAACAACGAACTGCGCAAACTGCTGGTCGGTGGCGACAAGGACGCCGGTGGCTTGCAGATACCAGTGGTTGAAGTGCCCGCCGGCCAGGCCAAGGACACCGTCACCTTGTTCCTCTCTGGTGACGGCGGCTGGCGTGACCTGGACCGCGACGTCGCCGGTGAAATGGCCAAGATTGGCTACCCGGTGGTCGGCATCGACACCCTGCGCTACTACTGGCAGCACAAGAGCCCCGAGCAAAGCGCCCTGGACCTCGCCGAGCTGATGCAGCACTACCGGCAGAAATGGGGTACCAAGCGCTTCATCCTGACCGGCTACTCGTTCGGCGCCGATGTGCTGCCAGCCATCTACAACCGCCTGGCAGAGTCCGAGCAGCAACGCGTCGACGCCATTATCCTGCTGGCCTTCGCTCGCACCGGCAGCTTTGAAATCGAAGTCGAAGGCTGGCTCGGCAACGCCGGCAAAGAAGCCGCCACCGGCCCGGAAATGGCCAAGCTGCCCGCCGCGAAAGTGGTGTGCATCTACGGCGAAGAAGAAGTCGACGAAAGCGGCTGCACCGACAAGAGCGCGGTGGGCGAAGCCATCAAGCTGCCTGGCGGCCACCACTTCGACGAGAACTACCCGGCACTCGCGCAGCGGTTGGTGGATGTGATCCAGAAGCGGCAAGTGCAGGAAACTGAAGCCCAGGAGTGATCTGAGTCGCACAAAAAAGCCCCCGCAGCCTGAAGGCTCCGGGGGCTTTTTCGTTCCACACCACACCCCCTGTAGGAGCGAGCATGCTCGCGATGATCTCAGATACACCGCGTTTATCCAGGATTCCCGCGTGAGCGTTGACGACCATCGCGAGCATGCTCGCTCCTACAGTGGGCCTACATCTCCACTTGCGTCCCCAGCTCAATCACCCGATTCAGCGGCAGGTTGAAGAAGCGCAGGTTGCTGTTGGCGTTTTTCAACATGAAGGCGAACAGCGCCTCCCGCCAGCGGGCCATGCCTTCGAGCTTGGAGGCGATGACTGTCTCGCGGCTGAGGAAGTAGGTCGTGCGCATCGGACTGAAATCCAGGTCCTCCAGATGACACAGCTTCAGCGCTTGCGGCACGTCCGGTTCGTCGACGAAGCCAAAGTGCAGGATCACCCGGAAGAAACCCTCGCCGTAGGAGTCGACCTCAAAGCGTCGCGACGGCGGCACGCGCGGAATATCCTCATACACCACCGTCAACAGCACGACTTGCTCGTGCAGCACCTGGTTATGCAACAGGTTGTGTAACAGGGCGTGAGGCACGGCATCTGGCCGCGCAGTGAGGAATACAGCGGTACCCTGAACGCGATGCGGTGGTTGTACGGCGATACTGCTGATGAAAATCGGCAGCGGCAGTCCACCTTCATCCAGACGCTCCACCAACAGTTGCTTGCCTCGCTTCCAGGTGGTCATCAATACGAACAGCGCAATACCGGCAATCACCGGGAAGGCACCGCCCTGGACGATTTTCGGCACGTTGGCGGCGAAGTACAGACCGTCTACCAGCAGGAAGCCCAACAACACCGGTACCGCCAGAATCGGTGGCCACTTCCACAGCAGCAACATGACCGCCGACACCAGGATAGTGGTCATGAGCATGGTTCCGGTCACCGCCACGCCGTAGGCCGACGCCAGGGCGCCGGAAGACTCGAAGCCCAGGACCAACAGAACCACACCAACCATCAGCGCCCAGTTGACGGCACCAATGTAGATTTGGCCCTGTTCGGCGCTGGACGTGTGCTGGGTATGCATACGCGGGATATAGCCGAGCTGGATGGCCTGGCGGGTCAGGGAGAACGCCCCGGAAATCACCGCTTGCGAAGCAATGACCGTGGCCAGTGTCGACAACCCGACCAGTGGGATCAACGCCCAGCTTGGCGCCAGCAGGTAGAACGGGTTGCGCGCAGCTTCTGGATCACCGAGCAGCAAGGCGCCCTGGCCGAAATAGTTCAGCACCAGCGCTGGCAGCACGAGAATGAACCACGCGCGGGCAATCGGCTTGCGGCCGAAGTGGCCCATGTCGGCATACAGCGCTTCGGCACCGGTCAGTGCAAGCACCACGGCGCCAAGGATCGCTACGCCCATGCCGGGATGCTCCCTGAAGAAACGAACACCCCACATCGGGTTCACCGCTTGTAACACCTCCGGATGCTGGGCAATGCCATACAGGCCCAGAGCCGCCAACACCAGAAACCAGGTGACCATGATCGGCCCGAACAGAATGCCGATCCGCGCCGTACCGTGTCGCTGGATCAGAAACAACCCGACCAGCACCACCAATGACAGCGGCACCACCCAATGGTCGATACCCTCGAATGCAAGCCCCAGGCCTTCAATGGCCGACAGCACCGAAATTGCGGGCGTGATCATGCTGTCGCCATAGAACAGCGCCGCGCCGATCAGCCCGCAGACCACCAGCAGCGTGCGCAATTTCGCATGACCTGCCGCCGCTCGCCGAGCCAGCGCGGTCAAGGCCATGATTCCGCCTTCGCCCTGGTTGTCGGCACGCAGTACAAACATCATGTACTTGATCGACACGACCCAGATCAACGACCAGAAGATCAACGCCAGAATCCCAAGCACCCCATCGTGGTTGACCGCTACGCCATAACCACCGGTAAATACCTCTTTGAGGGTGTACAGCGGGCTTGTGCCGATATCGCCATACACCACCCCGACCGCCGCGACCAACATGCCAATCGGATTCGCCGACGTATGCGCGGCGCCCGCAGTCTGACTACTTGCCTGCCCCATCCACCACTCCTACTACCCAGACCCGGGCTTCCATGAAGAAGCACTATGCTTTGTCATGCAGCATGCGCCGTTTTACTTGTTGTTACAGACGTTTTATTGACTGTAAAAAATCGGTAAAGCCCAACGGCGCGAAGCATAGCGCAGCACTCGTCGTATTTCCCTGCATAAAGCTGGTCAAGTGATCGTCTCATCGCTAGAATTGCGCACTTTTTGATCAGAGGCGCCGTTCAAGCGCCCGTCCGTCGGTTTTGCCCAGTTCGGCAAGCGGCGTCACAAAACACCGAGGTTAGACATGTCCACCACTCCTGCGCCGGCCAATCCCAAGGTTGGCTTCGTATCCCTGGGTTGCCCCAAAGCACTGGTCGACTCCGAGCGCATCCTCACCCAGCTGCGCATGGAAGGCTATGACGTCGTGTCCACCTACCAGGACGCCGATGTCGTGGTGGTCAATACCTGCGGCTTCATCGACTCGGCCAAGGCCGAGTCCCTGGAAGTGATCGGCGAAGCCATCAAGGAAAACGGCAAGGTCATCGTGACCGGCTGCATGGGCGTCGAAGAAGGCAACATCCGCAACGTACACCCGAGCGTGTTGGCCGTCACCGGTCCGCAGCAGTACGAGCAGGTGGTCAACGCCGTGCACGAAGTCGTGCCGCCACGCCAGGACCACAACCCGCTGATCGACCTGGTGCCGCCACAAGGCATCAAGCTGACCCCGCGCCACTACGCCTACCTGAAGATTTCCGAAGGCTGCAACCACAGCTGCAGCTTCTGCATCATCCCGTCGATGCGCGGCAAGCTGGTTAGCCGCCCGGTCGGTGACGTACTCGACGAGGCCCAGCGCCTGGTCAAGTCCGGCGTCAAGGAGCTGCTGGTGATCTCCCAGGACACCAGCGCCTATGGTGTCGACGTCAAGTACCGCACCGGTTTCTGGAACGGCGCGCCGGTGAAAACCCGCATGACCGAACTCTGCGAAGCCCTGAGCACCCTCGGTGTCTGGGTACGCCTGCACTACGTTTACCCGTACCCGCACGTTGACGAGCTGATCCCGCTGATGGCCGCCGGCAAGATCCTGCCGTACCTGGACATCCCGTTCCAGCACGCCAGCCCGAAAGTGCTGAAGGCGATGAAACGCCCGGCGTTCGAAGACAAGACCCTGGCGCGAATCAAGAACTGGCGCGAAATCTGCCCGGACCTGATCATCCGTTCGACTTTCATCGTCGGCTTCCCCGGCGAGACCGAAGAAGACTTCCAGTACCTGCTGAACTGGCTGACCGAAGCCCAGCTCGACCGCGTCGGTTGCTTCCAGTACTCGCCGGTTGAAGGGGCTCCGGCCAATGACCTGGACCTGGAAGTCGTGCCGGACGACGTCAAGCAGGACCGTTGGGAGCGCTTCATGGCGCACCAGCAGGCCATCAGCTCGGCGCGCCTGCAAATGCGCATCGGCCGTGAAATCGAAGTGCTGGTCGATGAAGTCGATGAGCAAGGCGCGGTAGGCCGCTGCTTCTTCGATGCCCCGGAAATCGACGGCAACGTATTCATCGACAATGGCAGCAACTTGAAACCGGGCGACAAAGTCTGGTGCAAAGTGACCGACGCCGACGAATACGACCTGTGGGCTGAACAGATCTAGTCGCAAAAAATATGCAAAGCCCCGCTCTCTTGACGAGATGCGGGGCTTTTTTACGGCTATCGTTTGATGAGGAACGGATTCTCATCTCCAATAACCCAAGGGCAGGCTGGCATGCGCCAACATTCGGTCATTCATACCCCAAAACAAAGCGACTACGAAGAATTGACCAGGGTCTGGGAGGCCTCGGTCCGCGCTACCCACGACTTCCTGCCGGACAGCTACATCGAACTGTTGAAGAACCTGGTGCTGACCCGTTACCTCGACGCCGTGATGCTGATTTGCACCAAAGACCCGCAGCAGCGAATCACCGGATTCGCCGGTGTCGCGGCGGGCAAGATCGAGATGCTCTTCATCGACCCGGCGCATCGCGGCCAGGGCCTTGGCAAGCGATTACTGCGCTATGCCCTGGAGAACCTCAACGCCGATGAACTGGACGTCAACGAACAGAACCCGCAAGCCCTGGGGTTTTACTTCAAGCAGGGCTTCGAGGTGATCGGTCGTTCGGAAGTCGACGGCATGGGCCAGCCATATCCGCTGTTACACATGCGTTTGCGCCAGGCTCAACAAAAGACACGCAATGGCTGACACAACATGAAAGCACTGTGGGAGCGAGCCTGCTCGCGAAAGCGACCTATCAGTCGACATTCGTGTTGAAGCTGATGACGCTTTCGCGAGCAGGCTCGCTCCCACATTAAAAAAACATATGCGGCAAATGGTTCCGGGATTAACCGGCGCCAGGCAGGTACAATGCCCACCCCTTTTTTGTTACGGCCCTGTCATGACTGACCCGATTCGACTCTCCAAACGCCTCATCGAACTCGTCGGCTGCTCCGGTCGGGAGGCTGAGCTGTTCATCGAGGGCGGCTGGGTCACCGTCGACGGCGAAGTCGTTGACGAGCCGCAGTTCAAGGTCGCCAATCAAAAAGTCGAGCTGGATCCAGAGGCCAAGGCCACGGCACCAGAGCCCGTCACCATCCTGCTCAATGTGCCAGCCGGCATGGACGCGGACACCGCCATGGCGACCATCAGCGCCGAGACCTTGAGCGAAGAGCACCGCTACGGCAAACGTCCGCTCAAGGGCCACTTCCAGCGCCTGACCGCCAGCACTGACTTGCAAGCCAATGCCAGCGGTTTGCTGGTGTTCACCCAGGACTGGAAGATCCTGCGCAAGCTCACTGCCGACTCCAGCAAGATCGAGCAGGAATACGTGGTCGAAGTCGAAGGTGACATGGTTGAACATGGCCTCAATCGCTTGCAACACGGCCTGACCTACAAGGGCAAGGAACTGCCTCCGGTCAAGGCCAGCTGGCAGAACGAAAACCGCCTGCGTTTCGCCATGAAGAACCCGCAACCGGGCGTGATCGCCCTGTTCTGCCAGGCCGTCGGCCTGAAAGTCGTAGGCATCCGCCGCATTCGTATCGGCGGCGTGTCCATCGGCAAGGTGCCCCTGGGGCAATGGCGCTACCTGTCCGGCAAAGAGAAGTTCTGAGGCTTCTCCCGCCGCCACACATTCTGGTGCCGCTGCTTGTGCGGCGCCCACTGCTGAATATCAGGATTGCACACCATGATTCACAATGACGTACTGCGCAGCGTGCGCTACATGCTCGACATCAGCGACAAGAAAGTCATCGAGATCATCAAGCTCGGCGGCATGGACGTGGCCCTGGCCGACCTGGTGAGCGACCTCGACAAGAAAGAGGAAGACGAGGAAGGTTTCGTACGCTGCCCGGACGAAGTCATGGCGCATTTCCTCGACGGCCTGGTGATCTTCAAGCGCGGCAAGGACGAAAGCCGCCCTCCGCAACCAATCGAAGTGCCGGTAACCAACAACATCATCCTGAAAAAGCTGCGCGTAGCCTTCGAGCTGAAAGAAGACGATATGCACGCGATCCTCAAGGCCGCCGAGTTCCCGGTATCCAAGCCTGAGCTGAGCGCTCTGTTCCGCAAATTCGGCCACACCAACTATCGCCCGTGCGGCGACCAGTTGCTGCGCAACTTCCTCAAGGGCCTGACCCTGCGCGTTCGCCCGCAATAACGTGCGACGCGGATCTACCCTGTAGGAGCGAGCATGCTCGCGATGGACGTCAACGATGACGAGGGCTGTCTGAATGCCCGTGTTGTTCTGGAGTTTTTCGTCGGAGCGCCGCCCGGAGCATGCTCGCTCCTACAAGGCCGTATGCCCCCCCATTCCGCGCAAAAATAGTGGCTCCACTGATCGAGCCTGACGACTAGGGTGTAATGACCTACAGCGCTCAGGATTCGCCATGCACCCCTATTTCTCCCTGCAAGGCCGCACCGCACTGGTGACCGGCGGCACCCGTGGTATCGGCAAAATGATCGCCAAGGCCTATGTCGAGGCTGGCGCCACCGTCTACGTCTGTGCCCGCGACGTCGAAGCCTGCCGGCAAACTGCCGATGAGCTCGGTGCATTGGGCCGCTGTCACGCGGTGGCCGCCAACCTGGCCACTGAAGAAGGCGTGCAGCAGTTGGCAACACGCCTGGGTGAGCAGATGACCCATCTCGATATCCTGGTGAACAACGCCGGCACCACTTGGGGGGCGCCATTGGAAAGCTACCCGATCAAGGGTTGGGAAAAGGTCATGCAACTGAATGTGACGTCAGTATTCAACTGCATCCAGCAATTTCTGCCACTGCTGCGCAAAGCCGGTTCCCCCGCGAACCCGGCCCGAATCATCAATATCGGCTCAGTCGCCGGGATTTCTTCCTTTGGCGAACAGGCGTATGCCTACGGGCCGAGCAAAGCCGCCCTGCATCAACTCTCACGGATTCTGGCAAGGGAACTGGTGAGCCAGCACATCAACGTCAATGTGATCGCCCCGGGTCGCTTTCCGAGCAAGATGACCCAACACATCGACAGAGATGCGCAGGCATTGGCGCAGGATACGGCGCTGATTCCGATGAAGCGTTGGGGCCGGGAGGAAGAGATGGCGGCGCTGGCGATCAGCCTGGCGAGTACGGCCGGGGCGTACATGACCGGGAATATCATTCCGCTGGATGGTGGGTTCAGCCTCTGAAATCGGCGGTGCTGCCATCGCGGGCAAGCCACGCTCCCACAGGTTTCTTTGGTGCTCACAAAATCTGTGGCCGGCCGAGCTCCACTGTGGGAGCGGGCTTGCCCGCGAAGGGGCCGGCACAGCCACCACTGAATACAGGTCGATCGGGTTATCATGCCCGCCACCATCCCGACTCGACCCCAAACCATGACCTACAGCGTTTCCCCCATCGGCTTCGTGCGTTCCTGCTTCAAGGAGAAGTTCGCCATCCCTCGGCAGCCGCAATTGGCCCCCGCCGCGCGCGGCGTGCTCGAACTGGTGGCGCCATTCGATCAGGGTGATGCCGTGCAGGGCCTCGAACAGGTCAGCCATGTCTGGCTGTTGTTCCTGTTCCATCAGGCACTGGAAGAAAAGCCGCGCCTGAAAGTTCGTCCGCCGCGCCTGGGCGGCAACAAGTCCATGGGCGTGTTCGCCACGCGCGCGACTCACCGGCCCAATGGCATTGGCCAGTCCGTGGTCAAGCTGGACAAGGTCGAGGCCAATCGCCTGTGGATATCCGGCATCGACCTGCTCGATGGCACGCCGATCCTCGACATCAAACCCTACGTGCCTTACGCAGACATCATCGACACAGCCATCAATAGCATCGCCAGCGCCGCGCCGCAGTTGATTGCCGTGAAATGGACGGATAGCGCCCTGCAACAGGCTCATGGGCACGCTGAACGCCTTGCAGAGCCGTTGGTTGAGTTGATCGAGCAATGCTTGGCGCAGGATCCGCGCCCGGCGTACCAGACGCCTACCCCGGAACGCGAATATGGTGCGCAATTCTGGGACGTGGATGTGCGCTGGCATTATCCAACGCCGCAGATGATCCGCGTGCTTGAGGTCATTCCCGCATCCAACATGTAGGAGCTGCCGCAGGCTGCGATCTTCTGATCTTGAAATCGCGATAGAAGATCAAGATCAAAAGATCGCAGCCTGCGGCAGCTCCTACAGAGAACGCGTCCGGCATAAAAAAGCCCGCATTACCTGTATAGGCAATGCGGGCTTTTTTTGAGGCGGTGCTTATTTCTCTACGAACGCACGCTCGATCAGGTAATCACCCGGCTCGCGCATGCGCGGCGACACTTTCAGGCCGAAGCTGTTCAGCACTTCGCTGGTCTCGTCGAGCATGCTAGGGCTGCCGCACAGCATGGCGCGGTCGTCCTGCGGGTTGATCGGTGGCAGGCCGATGTCGCTGAACAGCTTGCCGCTGCGCATCAGGTCGGTCAGGCGACCTTCGTTTTCGAACGGCTCGCGGGTCACGGTTGGGTAGTAGATCAACTTGTCACGCAATGCATCGCCAAAGAACTCGTTCTGCGGCAGGTGCTCGGTGATGAACTCGCGGTAGGCGACTTCGTTGACGTAACGCACGCCGTGGCACAGGATCACTTTTTCGAAACGCTCGTAGGTTTCCGGGTCCTGGATGACGCTCATGAACGGCGCCAGACCAGTACCGGTGCTGAGCAGGTACAAATGTTTGCCAGGCTTCAAGTCATCCAGCACCAGCGTGCCGGTGGGCTTCTTGCTGATGATGATCTCGTCGCCTTCCTTCAGATGCTGCAACTGGGAAGTCAGCGGACCATCAGGCACCTTGATGCTGAAGAACTCGAGATGCTCTTCCCAGTTCGGGCTGGCAATCGAGTAAGCGCGCATAAGCGGGCGGCCGTTGGGCTGTTGCAGGCCGATCATCACGAACTGACCGTTCTCGAAGCGCAGGCCCGGATCACGGGTGCACTTGAAGCTGAACAGAGTGTCGTTCCAGTGATGAACACTGAGGACACGCTCGTGGTTCATGTTGCTCATGTACGGGGACTCCTGGAGATTGGATCTGCGCTAGCTCTTTCAGGAACAGACCTGCGGTGCGCAATTGCATCGCATTCTAATAGCGACGACAATATCTGTTAACTGGATTATTAAGATAAGGGTTATCGGTTATATCGATATGCGATTTACTCTCCGTCAACTTCAAGTGTTCGTTGCCGTCGCCCAGCAGGAAAGCGTGTCCCGTGCTGCGGGTCTGCTCAACCTCTCACAGTCGGCGGCGAGTACATCGATTACCGAGCTGGAGCGCCAGTGCAGCTGCCAACTGTTCGACCGCGCCGGCAAGCGATTGAGCCTCAACGCCCTGGGTAAACAGTTGCTGCCCCAAGCCGTTGCCTTGCTCGACCAGGCCAAGGAAATCGAAGACCTGCTCAATGGCAAGTCCGGATTCGGCTCATTGGCAGTGGGCGCGACCCTGACCATTGGCAACTATCTTGCGACCCTGCTGATCGGCGGTTTCATGCAGCGCCACCCGGAAAGCCAGGTAAAGCTGCATGTGCAGAACACCGCCAATATTGTGCAACAGGTCGCCCACTACGAAATTGACCTGGGTCTGATCGAAGGCGTGTGCAACCACCCTGACATCGAAGTGCAAAGTTGGGTCGAAGATGAGTTGGTGGTCTTCTGTGCGCCACAGCATCCGCTGGCCCAGCGGGGCACAGCGAGCATGGAGGAACTGAGCCAGGAAGCCTGGATCTTGCGTGAACAAGGCTCAGGCACACGCCTGACGTTCGATCAAGCCATGCGCCATCACCGGAGCGCGCTGAACATCCGCCTGGAGCTGGAACACACCGAAGCCATCAAGCGCGCCGTAGAGTCCGGCCTGGGGATCGGCTGTATCTCGCGGCTGGCGCTACGGGACGCGTTCCGTCGCGGCAGCCTGGTAGCAGTGGAGACTCCGGACCTGGACCTGGCGCGACAGTTCTATTTCATCTGGCACAAGCAGAAGTACCAGACCTCGGCGATGCGTGAATTCCTCGAACTGTGCCGCGCATTCACCGCCGGGGTGCAGCGCAGCGACGAGATCGTCCTGCCGGCGATCGCTTAAAGCAGAATCACCGCCCAGACCAGCGCGATCATGGTCAAGGCCACCAATTGCGCGGCACTGCCCATGTCCTTGGCGTTTTTCGACAACGGGTGCAATTCAAGGGAAATGCGGTCGATGGCCGCTTCCACGGCCGAATTGAGCAGCTCGACGATCAGCGCCAACAGGCAGACCGCAATCAACAACGCCTGCTCGACACGATTCACGTTCAGGAAGAACGACAGCGGGATCAGAATGACGTTGAGCAACACCAATTGCCGAAAAGCCGCTTCGCCGGTGAATGCTGCGCGTAGGCCGTCCAGCGAGTAGCCGGAAGCATTGAGGATACGTTTCAGGCCGGTCTGGCCTTTGAAAGGTGACATAGAGTAGGAACTGACCAAAAAAGGAGTGGGAAAGCTAGATTAACCAAAGTCAAAAAAACGTGAAGGCGCCAGCGCTTAATGGCTTGAAATTGACTCGAGTTGTTGCAGCAGCAACGCCGCCTGGGTGCGGGTCCGCACATTCAGTTTACGAAAAATCGCGGTGACGTGGGCCTTGATGGTCGCTTCGGAAACGCTCAGTTCGTAGGCAATCTGCTTGTTCAGCAACCCTTCGCAAACCATCGTCAGCACCCGGAACTGTTGCGGAGTCAAGCTCGCAAGGCCTTCACTGGCCGCCTTGGCCTCATCGGAAACGCTGACGGCTTCGAATGCTTGCGGTGGCCAGAAAACATCGCCATCGAGCACCGCGCGCACGGCTTTCTGGATAACACTCAAATCGCTGGACTTGGGTATGAAACCGCTTGCACCAAATTCACGGGACTTGACCATGATCGTCGCTTCTTCCTGGGCCGAGACCATGACCACAGGAATTTGCGGATACTGGCCGCGCAACAGTACCAACCCGGAAAAACCATACGCGCCCGGCATGTTCAGGTCCAGCAGCACCAGATCCCAGTCGGCCTTTTCGCTCAGGCGTGCCTCCAGCTCGGCAATGCTCGCCACTTCCACCAACCGGACATCCGGGCCCAGGCCCAGGGTCAGCGCTTGATGCAGGGCGGAACGAAAAAGAGGGTGGTCATCGGCAATCAGGATTTCGTATGTGGCCATTTTTCAAATGATCCTGTTTTTCATGGGATGCCCGATGCATTCGGGTATCGCCAAACAACTCGAGGTAACAGCCACGCAGCCGCTCCAACGGGGCACGTTCAACGCAAAAAACGGCGTTTCAAACTCTGGCCGCACCCTAATGGGCGCCAAGCATGCCCAGCCAAACCGGGGTGGTCAAGCGACATGGCCGGTACACTTTATTGCAGCATCGGAGACAATCAGGCCGTCACTGCCACTGCTGGTTGAAGATAGGCCATCAACTCGGTGTGCGCCGGGGTCGAAACATCCATTTCCAGCTGACGCTTGGCATCGAGGTAATGCTGGCTGAACACATCGAAATAAGCGTCGAGCGCCGAGGCCGCCTCTACATCGCCTGCAAGATCGAGACATAACGCCGCGACTTCCGCAGTACACAAGTGTTCGCTACGGGTGGAGCGGCGCAATTGATAGCGTGAAAGCTTCTCGGGCAACAAACTGAGGATCGGAAGCGCGTCGAAATAGGGGCTTTTACGGAAAATCTTCCGGGCTTCGGTCCACGTCGCGTCGAGCAAGATGAACAGCGGCCTCCTGCCTTGATCGACCGCCACGCTATGAGTCACCCGCTCGGGCGCGACATATTCACCCGGGAACACCAGATAAGGCTGCCATTGTGGGTCGGACAGCAAGGCCAGCAACTGCTGATCGACTTCGGTACGCGACCAGATGAAGGCATGGTTGTCACGCACCACATCGGCAATCAACCAACCGGTGTTGCTGGGCTTGAACACTTCCTTGCCTGTCATGATCAGGCATACCCCGGAGCGAGTCTCAACCTGCGGACGCCAGGCGCACAGGCAGTGACTCTCGATCACGCGGCAAGCGCGGCACCTTGTTGCCCGCCATCCACGGGCCTGAATCGGCTTGATACCTTCCTCTTCGCGCTGGTCGCGCAGGCGGGCTACGGCGTTGGGGGCATGGTTCATCGCAGGCCACACCGGCAGACAAAAGAGATCGACACGAAAAGCACTCGGATGGGTGAAAGTGCCGGCAGTTTACCAGACCCGCCGGTGCAAACCTGTACCGTGCAGGCCTGCTCCCCTATAATTCGCCGCCACTGAACGCACAGTCATGTGATGGGTCAAACACCCATCACTGCCCCAGGAGAGTTTCATGCTGCGCCTTATCGTTCCCACCGCTGCCATTCTGCTGGCGTCGACCTTCAACGCCCAGGCGGCGTCCTTGAGTGAGCAGAATCTGAACAGAGAGCTGCGAAACGTCGCCACCCAAAGCAGCGTCGGCACTCCGCGGGCGATCAATGAAGACATTCTCGATCAGGGCTACACGGTCGAAGGCAATGTGCTGATCAACCACCTGAGTGTGCAAAGCAGCCACGCCAACAAGATGCGTGCCGACCCCAAGGCTGTGTACTTCCAGCTTGGTGCCTCGGTATGCAACAACCCGTCCTTCCGTAAGCTGATGGCAAAGGGGGCGGTCATGCGTTATGACTTCACCGAGGTAAAGACCAACCGCGCGGTCGGTTCTGCAAGCTACCAGGAATCGGATTGCCCGAAAGCGACCCAGAAGAAAAAGTAAGTCAGTGGGATTTTGCGCGCCGCTGCTCATCCTCGGCGCGCAGTTCCGCCACCAGCGCCTGCAAATAACGTGAACGCTGATGCGCGTCCATAAGACGCCGGCAGCACTCCTCCTCGAGACTCAAATGATTGATCTCGGCTGATGACTTCAGCAATCGATACAGTTGCGTATCGATCTCCAGAATGACCCTGGCCATGGCTTTCCGGCTCCCTGCACCTCACTCGTGATGAGCGGCAAATCCTTGAACCGCTTGTACCCTGCGCCCTGCCCTTGACGCCAAGTTGTCGTGTAATACCTGTACCTAAGTAAATCAGAGTACTGAACACTCGGGGCGGGTTCAGACGGGCGGTGAAATCACCTTGCAAATCGTCAATAACCGGTTGCCAGGAAAGACTTTGCGGCGCAATGATCAAGGCAACAATCATCGCGACGGTCTAGATTTCAGGTATCTACGTTCATTGTGTCAGGACTGGAAAAGGCGCCGCCCGTTTCGTCTTGCGCTGTGCGAACGTTTCTTTCATCCAAGGGAAAAACAGAGCCGGTATGGTGACCCGACCAGGGTCAAGTGAATCGCCCAGGCATGGGCCTGGGCAAACAGCGACACATGAAGTGTCGTGGCGCCGACGCGTCAATGGTCGAAGCCGACGGTTCTGTCCAGAAGGAGAAGTTGAATGCCTTACCAACCGAATGACCTCCTAAGCCGCCATTTTGAACAAAGCGGCCACGACCTCATCAGCAAGGTCGAAGAGCAACTCAACCTGGTTTCACCCAACAGCCCGAATACCCCGATCTACCGCGACATGATCCTGACCGTGCTGCGCATGGCGCAGGAAGACCACAATCGCTGGAATGCCAAGATAACCCTGCAAACCCTGCGCGAACTGGAGCACGCTTTCCGAGTGCTTGAGCAGTTCAAGGGGCGACGCAAAGTCACAGTCTTCGGCTCCGCGCGCACGCCAGTGGAACATCCCTTATATGGTCTCGCTCGCGAACTCGGCGCCGCCCTGGCTCGCTCCGACATGATGGTCATCACGGGTGCGGGCGGCGGCATCATGGCTGCAGCCCACGAAGGTGCAGGCTTGGAAAACAGCCTGGGATTCAACATCACCCTGCCCTTCGAGCAACATGCCAACCCCACCGTCCAGGGCACTACCAACCTGCTGCCCTTCCATTTTTTCTTCACGCGCAAGCTGTTCTTCGTCAAGGAAGCGGATGCACTGGTGTTGTGCCCAGGCGGTTTCGGCACCCTGGACGAAGCGCTGGAAGTACTGACGCTGATCCAGACGGGCAAAAGCCCATTGGTGCCCGTAGTGCTGCTGGACGCGCCGGGCGGCAAATTCTGGCAGGGCGCACTGGACTTCATTCACCATCAACTGGAGGAGAATCGTTACATCCTGCCTACCGACATGAAGCTGGTGAAACTGGTCTACAGCGCCGAAGAAGCGGTGGAGCAGATCAACCAGTTCTACAGCAATTACCACTCCAGCCGCTGGCTCAAACATCAGTTCGTGATTCGCATGAACCACAAGCTCAGTGACAGGGCACTCGAACACATGCAGGAATCATTCGCAGACTTGTGCCTGAGCGATCAATTTCATCAACATGCCTATAACGGCGAGGAGCAGGACGAAGCACGGTTCAGCCACCTGGCGCGGCTGGCCTTTAACTTTACCGCTCGTGACCACGGCCGGCTTCGCGAGTTGGTGGATTACATCAACCTGGCGGAAAACTGGGCCCAAACCCAGCCACCGGCACAGCAGCGTACGCGAGAGCCATTAAAGGTTACGTGAGACAAAAAAACGGCCCGCTATCGAAATAGTGAGCCGTTTCAGTCAATCGTCCATCCCTCGGCCGCTGAACAAGCGGCTGATCATTTCCATTGAGAATCCCCGATACGCCAGGAACCTGCCTTGTTTGGCGCGCTCCCGGGCATCTATCGGTAATTGCCCGGAAAACTTGCGTCGCCAGGCGTCCTGCAATTGTTCCTGCCAGTCGATGCCGCTCTCGCGCAGGGCGAGTTCGATATCACTACGCTGCAGCCCACGCTGACTTAACTCTTCACGAATGCGTAAAGGGCCATAGCCGCTACGGGCACGGTAGGAAACGAAGCTTTCAAGGTAGCGGGATTCGGACAACAAACCCTCTTCCGTCAATCGGTCGAGTGCTGTTTCAATCATTTCGGGGAGAGCCCCGCGCTGACGCAGTTTACGCGTCAGCTCGACTCGACCATGCTCGCGTCGTGCGAGCAGGTCCATTGCGGTTCGCCGCACCGCGACGAGGGTATCGAGTACAGCGGTCATCGGATCAATCAGATATCAGCATCAGCCAGATCGTCTTCGGTCTCTTTGACCGCAGAAGCCTTGGCATCCGCTACCGAAGCCGGAGACAGCAGTTTGTCACGCAGTTGCTTCTCAAGCGTTGCGGCAATATCCGGGTTATCCGCCAGGTACTTGGCCGAGTTGGCCTTACCCTGACCGATCTTGGTGCCGTTATAGGCATACCAGGCGCCGGACTTCTCGACGAAACCGTGCAGAACACCCAGGTCGATCATCTCGCCGTTGAGGTAGATGCCCTTGCCGTAAAGAATCTGGAACTCGGCCTGACGGAACGGCGAAGCCACCTTGTTCTTTACAACCTTGACGCGGGTCTCGCTACCGACGACTTCATCACCTTCTTTCACCGCACCCGTGCGGCGGATATCCAGACGAACCGACGCGTAGAACTTCAGAGCGTTACCACCGGTAGTCGTTTCCGGGCTACCGAACATCACGCCGATTTTCATGCGGATCTGGTTGATGAAGATCACCAGGCAGTTGGCGTTCTTGATGTTACCGGTGATTTTACGCAAAGCCTGGGACATCAGACGGGCTTGCAGGCCCACGTGCATGTCACCCATTTCGCCTTCGATTTCAGCTTTCGGCACCAACGCCGCCACGGAGTCGACGATGATCACGTCGACCGCATTGGAACGCACCAGCATGTCGGTGATTTCCAGGGCTTGCTCACCGGTGTCAGGCTGGGACACCAGCAGGTCGTCGACGTTGACGCCCAGCTTGCCGGCGTACTCAGGGTCCAGGGCGTGTTCGGCATCGACGAATGCGCAGGTCGCGCCGGCTTTCTGAGCCTGGGCGATCACGGACAATGTCAGTGTGGTTTTACCGGAAGATTCAGGACCGTAGATTTCAACAATGCGACCTTTTGGCAGACCGCCAATGCCCAAAGCGATGTCCAGACCCAGAGAGCCAGTGGAGATGGCCGGAATCGCCTGACGGTCCTGATCGCCCATACGCATTACGGCACCCTTGCCGAATTGACGTTCGATCTGACCCAGGGCCGCAGCCAAGGCTTTCTTCTTGTTGTCGTCCATTAAAGTCCTCACGTAATCAATAAGGCCTGACGGCCAACACCTGTATAAGTAGCCAGTATTATTCCACAGCGTTTGCGGATCGCCTACCCCTGATTTGAGATTTCTCCCGCAGCATGGCGCAGCAGCCCCTCTAGCGCGGCCTTCACCGTTTGTCGGCGAACCTCGTCACGGTTACCGGCAAAGTGCTGCACCTCGCTGAACACCTGATCGTCGACGCCCCAGGCCAACCATACGGTGCCCACCGGCTTCTTCGGTGAACCGCCGTCCGGCCCCGCCACCCCACTGACCGCCACGGCAAAACGCGCATGGCTTTTTTCCTGCGCACCACGGACCATGGCCTCGACCACTTCCCGACTGACCGCCCCTACCGTTGAAAACAGCTCGGGCGGCACATTCAGCTGGAGCGTCTTCTGTCGGTTGGAATAGGTGACATAACCGGCCTCGAACCACGCGGAGCTACCCGGTATCCGGGTAATCGCCTCGCTGATGCCGCCGCCCGTACAGGATTCGGCGGCGGTGACATGGGCATTGAGAACCTGCAGGCGCCTGCCGAGTTCAGCGGCCAGCTGTGTGATTTCTTTCACGGTCATCTCCTGATCGAACGGAATGAGGCTTAACGTACACGAGCGAATGGTGCTTGCAAGTTACAGGCACGAGCCGCCCGGACACACATCTCACAGGCTTGCAGGCGGGAGCAACACCGTCTTTGCCTGCTTCCAAAGCAGCAAACGTTCCTGCAGCCCGTTCAAACCGCCATTGATACGTCGAGTAATACTGTTGAACTCATCGACGTCGGCCAGTTCATTGAGGCCGTTTCGCTCCCAGAACCAGGCCGCGGATTCAGCGGCCCATTGTGGCAGCTCCAACAGTTCCGGTTGCTGCAACAAACGCTCATCACCAAAAAGTGCCCGACTGCACTGCAGATAATTACTGCGACCGGTGATCTGGATCAGCCCACGCCCCCGATAGCGTTGACCGTCGCCGTCGGCTTCAGGGGAGTTGCCCAGGCGCATGGCCAGGTCCCCGGTATCGTATTTCTCGAGATATTTTTCGCCGCCCAACTCTCGCACATATTGCAGTTGCCCCGACTCGTGGCCGATTTGCGCCAGGAAGGCGGCGATACGCCCGGGGGTACTGATGTTACGACGTGCCATGGCGTTATTGAGGGCGAGAATGAACAGGCCCGATCGAGTGCGGGCACCTGGGAAAATCATGAGTAACTGCTGCTCAGTGAGGCGCATCGCTCGTTCCTTTGATTGATGCATGAAATTCGCAAGATGGCGCCGGGAGAAATACGCCGGCAGCGTATTGAACGCCGCATCCCGAACGCCAGACTACACACCTCTCCCACGCAAGCCCCGCCGGTAATTGTTGCACCGTGTTGTGTTGCCAGCGCAGCGCGCAGAGCGCCAGCCATTCACTATGGGTCGGAGCGAGAATCGCGCGGCGGTGCATCATCGATACCGATACGCCTGGCCACCCAGCGCCCGTACAATCCTACGGCCATGTCAGCCCCGGCTATCGCGGTGAGACAACCGAAGGCGCCGGCGGCCCAGATCGACATCCCGGCGGCGTACAGCAACATCATCGCCGAGACGCCGCACACCATGCAGGCCCCGGAACGCAAAGCCAGGCGTCTCAGCAATGACCAGCCACGGGCGCCCTCCTTGTCGGCGCGCCACATTTCCCCGGACACCCCACTGACCACTGCGAGCGCGACGACGAGCCAGATAGGCAGGTCCAGCAACAGTTGCTGCTCGTTTGTCATGTCGGGCCTCCAGGATGCCTGGCTTGTGATGCTAGCGGTTAAGCGCAAGATTATGCATGTATGCATATACAGTCAATGCATTAATGCATTTATTTGCCGAGTAAAATACTTGGCTTCGTAAGGGCGAACAACGATAACGCCGTATTGTAGAAAAACCGCGGTGTCTGGTTCGCCGGCAAGCCTGGCTCCTGCGAGGCGGCAAACCAAAGGTCAACGCGCGTACATGCCCCACCAGAACACATGACCCAGGATCAGGATCTGCTCCTCCTGCATTTCCAGGAAGGTGTAGTCCTCGTCAGGATGCTCTTCGCGGTTAAAGCTACGCAGGCGAATCCCTGTCGGCAGCCGATACAGCTGTTTCACTCGCAACTGGCCGTTATGATTGATGGCATAGAGGTCGCCATCCTCGATATCGCCAATCCCACACTTGCCGGCGTTGACGCCCACCGTGGCACCGTCGCGCAACACCGGCAGCATGCTGTTGCCGCGCACCGTCACGCATTTGGCCTGGTCGAACTGCACGCCGTTATGGCGCAAGCTACGCTTGCCGAAGCGCAGGCTGGCGCGCTCGCTCTCTTCGATGACGAATCTTCCTGATCCTGCAGCCAATTCAACCTCGCGAAGAAAGGGTACCGAGACCTCGTCGTCATCAATAGGGGTATCGTCGTCCCACAGACTGATGTCGGTAAGTTGCGAGTGCGCGGCTTCACGCCGGGCACCCAACGCCTGCGCGATAAGCACCCGGCCACGCAATTGATCGGTACTGACGGCGAAGTATTCGGCGATCTTCGAAATGTGCTTATCAGAGGGGTCGACAATCTTCCCGCCGAGGATGCGCGAAAGTGTGGATTGAGGCACGCCGGTGCGACGGTGAAGCTCCGTTGGGGAGATACCGTGCTGATCGAGCAGCGCTCTTAAAACGGTCGAAACATTGCGTTTTTGCATAATGCGCATAATGCTCGAAGTTTTTTGCCACGACAAATGCTTAATTGCATAAACGATGCATGATTGATCAATGAAGACGTCACCCGGCCGTGATGCCTGCGGCAACCAGACTGCCCATGGTAACCTTGCGCCCATCGCGGAAAAGCCGTGCCCATGCTCGCTTTTGCCCCACACCTTTTGAATGAGTTTTCCTGGCAATCCGATGAATAAAGCCCTCTCCGACCTGTCCTCGCACACGCCGATGATGCAGCAATACTGGCGGCTAAAGAACCAGCACCCTGACCAGCTTATGTTCTATCGCATGGGCGACTTCTACGAGATCTTCTATGAAGACGCGAAGAAGGCCGCCAAGCTCCTCGACATCACCCTGACCGCTCGCGGGCAGTCAGCCGGCCAGGCGATTCCGATGTGCGGCATTCCTTACCATGCGGCGGAAGGTTATCTGGCGAAACTGGTAAAGCTCGGCGAGTCGGTGGTGATCTGCGAGCAGGTCGGCGACCCGGCCACCAGCAAAGGCCCGGTGGATCGCCAGGTAGTGCGGATCATCACCCCGGGCACGGTGAGCGACGAAGCGCTGCTCGATGAGCGCCGGGACAACCTGATCGCCGCCGTCCTGGGCGACGAGCGCCTGTTCGGCCTGGCGGTGCTGGATATCACCAGTGGCAACTTCAGCGTGCTGGAAATCAAGGGCTGGGAAAACCTGCTGGCGGAACTGGAGCGCGTCAATCCGGTGGAATTGCTGATCCCGGATGACTGGCCCAAGGATCTGCCTGCCGAGAAACGTCGTGGCGTTCGTCGCCGTGCGCCGTGGGATTTCGAGCGTGATTCGGCCTTCAAGAGTCTTTGCCAGCAATTCTCGACCCAGGACCTCAAGGGTTTCGGTTGTGAAAACCTGACCCTGGCCATCGGCGCCGCCGGTTGCCTGCTGGCCTACGCGAAAGAAACCCAGCGCACCGCCCTGCCGCACTTGCGCAGCCTGCGCCACGAACGCCTGGACGATACCGTGGTGCTGGATGGGGCGAGTCGCCGCAACCTGGAACTGGACACCAACCTGGCCGGCGGTCGTGACAACACCCTGCAGTCGGTGGTCGATCGTTGCCAGACCGCCATGGGCAGCCGCCTGCTGACTCGCTGGCTGAACCGCCCGCTGCGTGACCTGAACGTGTTGCTGGCGCGGCAGACCTCGATCACCTGCCTGCTGGACGGCTACCGTTTCGAAAAGCTGCAGCCGCAGCTCAAGGAAATCGGCGACATCGAGCGCATTCTCGCCCGGATCGGCCTGCGCAATGCCCGTCCGCGGGACCTCGCGCGCCTGCGCGATGCCCTCGGCGCGCTGCCGCAACTGCAAGTGGCAATGACCGAACTTGAAGCGCCGCACCTCAACCAACTGGCAGACACTACCAGCACCTACCCGGAGCTGGCGGCCTTGCTGGAAAAAGCCATCATCGACAACCCGCCCGCGGTGATCCGTGACGGCGGAGTGTTGAAAACCGGTTACGACAGCGAACTCGATGAACTGCAATCGCTCAGCGAAAACGCCGGGCAATTCCTGATCGACCTCGAAGCCCGCGAAAAAGCCCGCACCGGCCTGTCTCACCTGAAAGTCGGCTACAACCGCATCCACGGCTACTTCATCGAACTGCCGAGCAAGCAGGCCGAGTCCGCACCCGCCGACTACATTCGCCGCCAGACCCTCAAAGGCGCCGAGCGCTTTATTACGCCGGAACTGAAGGCCTTTGAAGACAAGGCGCTGTCAGCCAAGAGCCGTGCCCTAGCGCGGGAGAAGATGCTGTACGAAGCGCTGCTCGAAGACCTGATCGCCCAGCTGCCACCGCTGCAGGACACCGCGGCCGCACTGGCTGAGCTGGACGTGCTGAGCAACCTGGCCGAGCGCGCGCTGAACTTGGATCTCAACTGCCCACGTTTCGTCAGCGAGCCGTGCATGCGGATCACCCAGGGTCGTCACCCTGTGGTGGAACAAGTATTGACCACGCCTTTCGTGGCCAACGACCTGAGTCTCGACGACAACACCCGCATGCTGGTGATCACCGGTCCGAACATGGGCGGTAAGTCCACCTACATGCGCCAGACCGCCTTGATTGTACTCCTGGCACACATCGGCAGCTTCGTGCCGGCGGCCAGTTGTGAATTGTCCCTGGTCGACCGCATCTTCACCCGAATCGGCTCCAGCGATGACCTGGCCGGCGGGCGCTCGACCTTCATGGTCGAGATGAGCGAAACCGCCAACATCCTGCACAACGCCACCGAACGCAGCCTGGTGCTGATGGACGAAGTCGGCCGCGGCACCAGCACCTTCGACGGCCTGTCGCTGGCTTGGGCGGCAGCGGAACGCCTGGCGCACCTGCGGGCCTACACATTGTTCGCCACCCACTACTTTGAGTTGACGGTACTGCCGGAAGCCCAGCCATTGGTGGCCAACGTGCACCTCAATGCTACCGAGCACAACGAACGCATCGTGTTCCTGCACCATGTACTGCCAGGGCCAGCCAGCCAGAGCTATGGCCTGGCAGTCGCGCAGTTGGCTGGTGTTCCGAACGAAGTGATCGTACGTGCCCGGGAGCACTTGAGCCGGCTGGAAGACACCGCCCTGCCCCATGAGGCGCCTGCGCCGGCCAAAGGCAAACCGGCCACGCCGCAGCAGAGCGACATGTTCGCGAGCTTGCCGCATCCGGTGCTGGATGAACTGGCCAAACTTGATCTGGACAACATGACGCCACGTCGCGCACTCGAAATGCTCTATACACTAAAGACACGGGTCTAACGCACAGGCTTGCAAGCTGTTAGAATCTCGCGCGGTTTGGGATGCTGCGGGCTATTAGCCTGGCTTGCAGACTATCGCTCCCAAACCTTGCGACCCCTACGTGAAGGGGCGCTGCAAGCCGCGCCTGAGGAGAAAATTAGAAATGACCTTCGTCGTCACCGACAACTGCATCAAGTGCAAGTACACCGACTGCGTAGAAGTCTGTCCGGTGGACTGCTTTTACGAAGGCCCGAATTTCCTGGTGATTCACCCGGATGAGTGCATCGACTGCGCACTGTGCGAACCTGAATGCCCTGCAGTGGCCATCTTCTCCGAAGATGAAGTCCCTGCCGGCATGGAAAACTTTATCGCGCTGAACCTCGAATTAGCCGAGGTCTGGCCGAACGTTACCGAACGCAAGGATCCGTTGCCCGATGCCGCTGAGTGGGATGGCAAGCCAGGCAAGATCGAATACCTCGAACGCTGATTATCCCCACGTTCCTGAAAAAGGCCCCACAAGGGCCTTTTTTTTAAGATCAAAAGATCGCAGCCTTCGGCAGCTCCTACAGGTGCAGGCAAAAAAAGGGGCGGTATGACCCGCCCACATTTTTTCCCTATTCCCTGTGTTCCTTTTCATCATCCTGATGAATCGCTTCCTGCGATGTCCTTTCCCCTCATCCTTGAAGGGCGTGTCTATCCGTTGACACAACACCGATACTAGAGTTTTTACCGCCAAGAGCAATCGTCCGATCAGGCCCTGATGCCTTGTCACATCCCGTTCATGTTAGAAAATCTGCTTGTTTATCAGTCGGATAAAAAAGACCTGCGAAAAATATGGTCGACTGCCAACCTGTAAAAATAGTGAACACTTACGCAAAGAGTAAGCGAAGACTTACACCCTGAAGCTACAAAGCCGCGCTGGCGTCCCCGAGATCAAAACCAGAATTGCAGATAACAAAAAGCCCCGAACCAGTCGGGGCTTCTTGTTATCCAGCAAACGAATGGCTTATTGAAATAGCGACTCGCTCGATAGCCCGTTTTTCTCCAGGATCTCCCGCAGACGCTTCAGGCCTTCTACCTGAATCTGTCTAACCCGCTCCCGGGTCAGGCCAATTTCCAGGCCCACATCTTCAAGGGTGCTGCTCTCGTGACCGCGCAGGCCGAAGCGGCGTACAACCACCTCGCGCTGCTTGTCGGTCAACTCCGAGAGCCATTGGTCGATGCTTTGAGACAGGTCGTCATCCTGCAGTAGCTCGCATGGATCGGTTGGGCGATCGTCGGTAAGGGTGTCCAGCAGGGTCTTATCCGAATCCGGACCCAGCGAGACGTCGACCGAAGAAACCCGCTCGTTGAGGCCCAGCATGCGCTTGACCTCCGCTACCGGTTTTTCCAGCAGGTTGGCGATCTCCTCGGGTGAGGGTTCATGATCGAGTTTTTGCGTCAACTCCCGTGCGGCCCGCAGGTACACGTTGAGCTCCTTGACCACATGGATCGGCAACCGGATGGTCCGGGTCTGATTCATGATTGCGCGCTCGATGGTCTGACGAATCCACCAGGTTGCGTAGGTTGAGAAGCGGAAGCCGCGCTCAGGGTCGAATTTCTCCACCGCCCTGATCAATCCGAGGTTGCCCTCTTCGATCAGATCGAGCAGCGAAAGGCCCCGATTGACGTAACGTCGGGCGATTTTCACCACCAGGCGCAGGTTACTTTCGATCATGCGTTTGCGCCCGGCCGGATCACCACTTTGCGACAGGCGCGCAAAATGCACTTCTTCTTCGGGGGACAGTAGAGGGGAAAAGCCGATTTCATTGAGGTACAGCTGCGTGGCATCGAGTGCCCGCGTGTAATCGATGTACTTGTGTTGCTTCAATGTCGCGGAGTGTTTGGATTTGGCACGAACGGAAGGTGGAGCCGCCCCTTCATCATTCGACATCGAATCCGTGCCGACGTCGGCCTCCATCAGGAGAACCTCATCGTCGATGTCAAACTCCGGCACTTCTTTACTGAGAGCCATTGTTATAGTCCTTTGGTGAGTTCGACCTCAAGCTCAAGCGGCGCCTTTATCCCTGGCAACGCTGGAGCCTGTCCCCTCTACGTGACGGAACAGGCTGGAAAGCGATCAACGACGCGGCAGGAATTGCAGCGGATCTACAGGTTTACCTTGGCGGCGAATCTCAAAATGCAGTTTCACCCGGTCTGTACCCGTTGACCCCATTTCGGCAATTGTCTGTCCGACCTTGACCTGCTGCCCCTCCCGAACCAACAGCCTGCGGTTATGTCCGTAGGCACTGACGTAGGTTTCACTGTGCTTGATGATGACTAATTCGCCGTAGCCCCTTAAGCCACTCCCGGCGTATACCACCGTCCCATCAGACGCAGCTAAAACAGGCTGTCCCAAATCCCCTGCGATATCAATTCCTTTATTCAAACTACCGTTTGAGGAGAATTTGCCGATTAAAATGCCATTAGATGGCCACCCCCAGCCGGTCGGGGCTGGACCCGGTGGAGGCAGTGGAGTGGGTGCCGGCTTGTTCGCGACGGACGGTACAACCACCGGTGTCGTCGTGGTCGTACCGTCTGCAGAGCGACGGATGACCGTGGTCTTACTTGACGATGAAGGCGAAGAACTGGAGGAGCTGACCACCGTTGTCGGCGTTGAACCGCTGCGTCCATCGAAGCGAATCGTCTGACCCGGATGGATGGTGTACGGCGGCGCTATGTTATTGCGCGCCGCCAGTGCCTTGTAATCCCAGCCGTAGCGAAAGGCGATGGAAAACAGCGTGTCCTTGGGGCGAACGACGTATTGCCCGGTGGTCACGGCCGGACGCTGGGCGGCGGCATTGTTGCGGTCGACAACGCGTACGTCGCTGGATTTGTTACTGGAGCAACCGACCAGCAGGGTGCTCATGACAAGGCCAGTCACCAGGCGCTGAAAGCTCGTTGTACCCATACGCTGCGCTATGACTGTGAGACTCACCCGCCGCTCCCTTTGTGGTGGCTGAAAATGTAATTTGCCGTGTTCCGGCACGAAGTGTCGCAAGTATAACGGGCCGTGCCGGCTTTACCCTTAATGAAGCGAACTCGCTTGGCGCACACGTTTGCTGTCCGCCGAAACAACCCGTTTAACCAATCGACCCCGCTGTAAGACAGAGGCAATCGAAGAGAATTCAGCGCGTTTAAATAAATGCTCAGGCCAGTGGACCATTGAGTAACGGGACGAAGCGCACCGACCCCAGGACACGCCTGGAAAAGCCATGTTCTTCCCGGATGATCAGCATCAATTGTTGCACCTCACCGGAGCCCACCGGGATCACCAGGCGCCCACCCGGGGCCAGTTGATCGAGCAGCGCCTGAGGAACGTCTGTTGCCACCGCCGTAACGATAATGCCGTTGTAGGGCGCCAGTGCTGGCCAGCCCTCCCAGCCATCGCCCCAGCGAAATACCACGTTACGCAAGTTCAGCTCGACCAGGCGTTCCTTGGCCCGGTCTTGCAGCACCTTGATACGTTCCACGGAAAAGACCCGTTCGACCAGTTGCGACAGCACCGCCGTCTGATACCCCGACCCCGTACCAATTTCCATGACCTTGTCCAATGGCCCGGCTTCGAGCAGTAACTCGCTCATGCGAGCCACCATGTAGGGCTGGGAGATGGTCTGGTTATGGCCGATGGGTAGCGCCGTGTCTTCGTAGGCTCGGTGCGCCAATGCCTCGTCGACGAACAGATGACGCGGAGTACGCCGAATGACTTCCAACACCTTGGCGTTGCAAATCCCCTCCTCATACAGGCGCTGGATCAGGCGCTCGCGGGTCCGTTGCGAGGTCATGCCGATGCCGCGACGCATCATGTCGTCTTGTCCACGCGTCATGGTCGCAGGCCCTCCAACCATCCGTCGAGGCTCCTGAAGGCATCATTGAAGGTGCGATCAAGCTGCAAAGGGGTGATGGAAACATAGCCTTGCATTACGGCATGGAAATCGGTGCCAGGACCGCCATCCTCAGCGTCCCCCGCCGCAGCGATCCAGTACCCGGACTTGCCTCGCGGGTCGACCACCTTCATCGGCGCTGCCGCGCGGGCGCGATGCCCGAGGCGGGTCAACTGGATACCGCGGATGTGCTCCAGCGGCAAATTGGGAATGTTCACGTTCAGTACCGTACGCGGTGGCAGCTCGAGATCCGCATGGGCCTCGACCAGTTTGCGCGCAAAGTGGGCCGCCGTGGCCAGGTTGTCGACCTGTCGCGAGACCAGCGAAAAGGCAAACGCAGGCCGCGTCAGGAATCGACCTTCGAGCGCCGCCGCAACCGTACCCGAGTAGAGCACGTCGTCCCCCAGGTTGGCGCCCAGGTTGATGCCGGACACCACCATGTCCGCTTCACGCTCCAACAAGCCGTTGAGGCCCAGGTGCACACAATCGGTCGGCGTGCCATTGACGCTGATAAAGCCGTTGGCAAGCGTGTGTGGATGTAACGGACGGTCCAGCGTGAGCGAACTGCTCGCGCCGCTTTTGTCCTGGTCCGGGGCAACCACCACGCACTCGGTGTAATCCGCCAGCGCAGCATAAAGCGCGGCGAGTCCGGGTGCGGTTACCCCGTCGTCGTTAGAAATCAGAATACGCATGGGCTGTCCGTCTGCCCCACCGGCACCAGATCGACAAGCTCGCGCACCAATACGGTGGCGAAGCATCCGGCCGGCAGGACGAATTCCAGTTGCAGAATGTCAGGCGAGGGATAATGCCACGTCAACCCGGCAATGGGCAGCCGCAGGATGCGACGTTCATGGCTCATTCCGGCGTTGACCAACCAATCGCGAAGTTCCACTTCGCGCGCGGCTATCGCCTGCTCCAGTTCATGGACAGCGCCCAGGGCCGGCGAGTCACCTTCGCCCCACTGTGGACCGGTCGGGTGCAGATCGAGAATCGCCAGTCGCGGGTCACTGCATTCAGCTTCGCCGGCCGCAAAGAAGCTGCGGCTGTCAGTGAATGCCAACAGATCGCCGACCTGCGCTTGCTGCCAGGTGCCGTCGGCGACACGCGCCGCCAACACCTGGTTGAACAGAAAACTGCGAGCTGTGGAAAGCAGGCGCGAACGCACGTTGCGCTGCTCCGGCAAGGCCTTGCGCGCAGCCCAGGCGCGGGCGTCGACCACGTTGCTGCCGTCATGCCCAAAGCGCTGGGCACCGAAATAATTGGGGATGCCTTGCTTGGCAATCAGCTGCAGCCGCTCTTCGATGGCAGCCTTGTCACCCGCGAACTGTGTCAGGCGCAAGGTGAAGCCGTTGGCCGAGTGGGCACCGCGTTGCAGCTTGCGTTTATGCCGGCTGGTCTTGAGGATTCTAAGCGTGTCGTTTTCTGCCGCGGACAGATCCGGATCGGCCTTGCCCGGCAGTTGTACGCTGAACCACTGGCGTGTCAGCGCCTGGCGATCCTTGAGTCCGGCGTAGCTGACGGTGCGCAATGACACCCCGGCTGCCTTGGCGATTCGACGTGCCGCCTCTTCAGTATTCAGGCCGCGTTTTTCCACCCAGATCCACAGGTGTTCGCCATCACCGCTCAAGGGAATATCAAGGACTTCATCGACCTGGAAATCTTCCGCGATGGCTTTCAGTACGGCGCTGCCGAGCGGTTCCCCATAGGCCCGCGGGCCGAGCAATTGCAGTTCGTTCATGCGCGCAGCAACAAGGCAACGGAATGCACGGCAATGCCCTCTTCGCGACCGACGAAGCCGAGCTTCTCGGTGGTGGTAGCTTTCACGTTCACTTGATCCAACTCAACTTGGAGATCCGCGGCAATCAGCGCGCGCATCGATTCGATATGTGGGGCCATTTTTGGAGCCTGGGCAACGATGGTGTTATCGACGTTACCGACCTTCCAGCCTTTGGCGTGGATCAATGCGACGACATGACGCAACAGCGCTCGGCTGTCGGCGCCCTTGAATTGCGGGTCGGTGTCCGGGAAATGCTTGCCGATGTCACCCAGCGCAGCAGCGCCGAGCAAGGCATCGCTCAAGGCGTGCAGCAGGACGTCACCGTCGGAGTGAGCGAGCAGCCCGAAGCCGTGTGCAATGCGCACGCCGCCCAGAGTGATGAAATCGCCTTCAGCGAAACGGTGCACATCATAGCCGTGGCCAATACGCATAAAAAAACGCCCCGAATTTTGTCAGGGCGTGATTCTACCTGCATTAGGCACCTAGAGCATGCGCGTGATGCCGCAAGTGTTCATCGATGAAACTGGCGATGAAGAAATAGCTGTGGTCATAGCCCGGTTGCAGGCGCAACGTCAGCGGGTGACCGGCCAGTTTGGCCGCCTGTTGCAAGGCTTCAGGCTTCAACTGATTGGCGAGGAAATCGTCGCGATCGCCTTGGTCAACCAACAGCGGCAGCTTTTCATCGGCCTCGGCGATTAATGCACAGGCATCCCATTCACGCCATTTTGAACGGTCTTCTCCCAGATAGCGGGAAAAGGCTTTCTGCCCCCACGGGCAATCCATCGGATTGTTGATCGGCGAGAATGCCGATACCGACAGATAACGCCCCGGATTGCGCAAGGCACAGACCAGCGCACCGTGGCCACCCATGGAGTGACCGCTGATGCCGCGCTTGTCTGACGCCGGGAAATGCGCTTCGACCAATGCCGGCAGTTCCTGCACGACATAGTCATGCATGCGATAGTGGCGCGACCAGGGTTCCTGGGTGGCGTTCAGATAAAACCCGGCACCGAGGCCAAAGTCCCAGGCACCGTCCGGATCGCCCGGCACGTCGGGACCACGAGGGCTGGTGTCCGGTGCGACGATGATCAGTCCCAATTCGGCGGCCATGCGCATGGCGCCGGCCTTTTGCATGAAGTTCTCGTCGGTGCAGGTCAGGCCGGACAACCAGTACAGCACTGGCAACTTGCCGCCCTGCTCGGCTTGCGGCGGCAGGTACACGGCAAACACCATGTCGCAACCGAGCGTTTCCGAGCGATGGCGATAACGCTTGTGCCAACCACCGAAGCTTTTCTGGCAGGAGATATTTTCCAGGCTCATGACTGACCTCAGAAATGAATGACGGAACGGATGCTCTTGCCTTCATGCATCAGGTCAAACGCCTTGTTGATATCTTCCAGGCCCATGGTGTGGGTGATGAAGGTATCCAGCGGGATCTCACCGGTCTCGGCCATTTCCACGTAGCTCGGCAATTCAGTACGGCCGCGCACGCCGCCGAACGCCGAACCGCGCCAGACGCGACCGGTGACCAGTTGGAACGGACGGGTGGAAATTTCCTGGCCAGCACCGGCTACACCGATGATTACCGACTCGCCCCAACCTTTGTGGCAGCACTCGAGGGCAGCACGCATCAGTTGCACATTGCCGATGCACTCAAAGGAAAAGTCGACGCCGCCGTCGGTCATGTCGACTATGACTTCCTGGATCGGACGGTCGAAGTCTTTCGGGTTTACACAATCGGTTGCACCCAGCTGCTTGGCGATCTCGAATTTGGCCGGGTTGATGTCGATGGCGATGATCCGTGCCGCCTTGGCTTTAACTGCGCCGATGATGGCCGACAGACCAATACCGCCGAGGCCGAAAATGGCCACGGTATCACCCGGTTTCACCTTGGCCGTGTTCAACACGGCGCCGATGCCGGTGGTGACACCACAACCCAACAGGCAGACTTTTTCCAGCGGCGCTTCCTTGGCGATCTTGGCCACGGAAATTTCCGGCAGCACGGTGTACTCGGAGAAAGTCGAAGTCCCCATGTAGTGGAAAATCGGCTGGCCCTTGTAGGAAAAACGAGTTGTGCCGTCCGGCATCAGGCCTTTGCCCTGGGTTGCGCGAATCGCCTGGCAGAGGTTGGTTTTGCCCGACAGGCAGAATTTGCACTGACGGCATTCCGGGGTGTACAGCGGGATCACATGATCGCCAACCGCCACCGAGGTCACGCCTTCGCCGATCGCTTCGACGATAGCCCCGCCTTCGTGACCGAGGATGGACGGGAAAATGCCTTCCGGGTCAGCGCCCGAGAGGGTGTAGGCATCGGTATGGCAGACACCGGAAGCCACCACGCGCAGCAACACTTCACCGGCCTTGGGCATGGCGACATCGACTTCAACGATCTCCAGAGGTTTCTTGGCCTCGAAGGCAACGGCGGCGCGCGACTTGATCATGGTGATTCTCCAGTGAAAAAAAAACGAGACAAGGAGTGTAATACATCGCCTTACGGTGAATAATCAGGACAAAAGCAAAACATTATTGCTGCACAGGGATAATCTTCGATGTCGGAAAACCGCTGGGAAGGTATCGACGAATTTGTGGCTGTCGCCGAATGCAGTCAGTTCACTGCCGCGGCCGAACGCCTGGGGGTTTCTTCCTCGCACATCAGTCGACAAATCGTACGCCTCGAAGAGCGCCTGCAAACCCGCCTGCTCTATCGCAGCACCCGGCGGGTCACGCTGACCGAGGCTGGGCAAACCTTTCTGCAACATTGTCAGCGTTTGCAGGATGGCCGCGAAGAAGCGCTGCGAGCGGTCGGTGACCTGACCAGCGAACCCAAGGGCATGTTGCGCATGACCTGTGCCGTGGCGTACGGCGAACGTTTCATTGTGCCGCTGGTGACCCGTTTCATGGGGCTATATCCACAACTGCGGATCGACATCGAACTGAGCAATCGACAACTCGACCTGGTGCATGAAGGCCTGGACCTGGCGATCCGCCTGGGGCGCCTGCAGGACTCACGACTGGTCGCCACCCGCCTCGCTCCTCGGCGCATGTTCCTCTGTGCCTCTCCGTCCTACCTGGAACGCTATGGTCGACCTCACAGCTTGTCGGAACTGAGCCGGCACAATTGTCTTGTTGGCAGTTCGGACCTCTGGCAACTGGAACAGAACGGGCGGGAATTTTCCCAGCGGGTCCAGGGAAACTGGCGGTGCAACAGTGGACAAGCGGTGTTGGACGCGGCGCTACAGGGTGTGGGGTTGTGTCAGCTGCCGGACTATTACGTGCTGGAGCACCTGAAAAGCGGCGCGTTGATTTCGTTGCTCGAAGCCCATCAACCGCCGAATACAGCTGTTTGGGCGCTGTATCCGCAGCAGCGGCATTTGTCGCCGAAGGTGCGCAAGCTGGTGGATTATTTGAAGGAGGGGTTGGCCGAGAGGCCGGAGTATCGAACCTAAGATCAAAAGATCGCAGCCTGCGGCAGCTCCTACATTGAATGCGGTCTACTGTAGGAGCTGCCGCAGGCTGCGATCTTTTAGCGGCGGTTGGCCCAACGTTGTCTCAACCACTCGAGGTCTTCAGGGCGAGTAACCTTGAGGTTGTCCGACCGTCCTTCAATCAAGCGAGGAGCCAGCCCGGCCCACTCCATGGCGGAAGCCTCATCGGTAATCACGGCATCAGCCACCAGGCTGTCCGCCAATGCCCGATGCAACGCACCGAGGCGAAACATCTGCGGCGTGTAGGCCTGCCAGATCACACTGCGATCCACGGTTTCGACCACACGACCGTGCTTGTCGACCCGTTTGAGCGTATCCCGCGCCGGAACCGCCAGCAGTCCACCGACAGGATCATCCGCCAACTCCGCCAGCAGCTTGTCCAGATCGTTCCGACTCAGGTTTGGCCGTGCGGCATCGTGAACCAACACCCAATCCTCATCATCGGCACCTTGGGCATGCAAATGCAGCAATGCGTTGAGCACCGATCCGGAACGCTCGGCGCCACCCTCGACCCGTGTTATACGCGGATCGCCGGCAAGCGTCAGGCTCGACCAATAAGGATCATCAACAGCAAGACTGACCACCAGGCCTTTCAGGCAAGGATGATCGAGAAAACAGCCAAGGCTGTGTTCGAGAATAGTGCGCCCGCCCAGTTGCAAGTATTGCTTGGGACGGTCCGCGGCCATACGGGCACCGACGCCCGCGGCAGGAATCACGGCCCAGAAGGCCGGCAGAGACAGGTTCATTGCGCCAACTGGTAAAGGGTTTCACCGTCCTTGACCATGCCCAACTCATGGCGAGCCCGCTCTTCAACGGTCTCCATGCCCTTTTTCAACTCACTGACTTCCGCGTCCATCACGCGATTACGTTCCAGCAATGTCTGGTTCTCGGCCTGCTGATCCGCAATCTGCTGCGTCAGCTCAGCCACTTGCGCCAGACTGCCATTACCCACCCACAGGCGGTATTGCAGGCCAGCCAGCAACAGGAGCAAGACGAGAAACAACCAATTGGGACTGCGCATCGAATATCAGGTATCCAGTGAAAAAAGACAGCCATACCAAAACGTGAAGCTACTGATAGCACGAAGCCTGGAAGAACCAGGCTTGTGCTTTCAAGGCATCAGATTAGTGGCAAAAGCGTCGCTGTTGCGATTTTTCCGACACAATCCGGTGTCTTTTTTACCAGCCAGTGCCGTGCCTCACCAATACGCTCCTTTTTGACGAGTGACTGTTGTTGTCAGACAAGGCGCCGCGACGAGTCATAGCTGGCTATGGCGAGGAGCGGCAACGCAGTATGACGACAACAGGCACCGTCAAAAATGAGCAGTATTGGCGAGGCACGGCACTCTATCAACCGCGGAATTCGCTGCGGCCGTTGTACTTGGCTTTACCGTTCAACTGCTCTTCGATACGCAGCAGTTGGTTGTACTTGGAAACGCGGTCGGAACGGCACAGGGAGCCGGTCTTGATCTGGCCAGCCGAAGTGCCCACGGCCAGGTCGGCAATGGTCGAATCTTCGGTTTCGCCCGAACGGTGCGAGATCACGGCGGTGTAACCGGCGGCCTTGGCCATCTGGATGGCTTCCAGGGTTTCGGTCAGGGTGCCGATCTGGTTGAACTTGATCAGGATCGAGTTGGCGATCTTCTTGTCGATGCCTTCTTTCAGGATCTTGGTGTTGGTTACGAACAGGTCATCGCCTACCAGCTGGGTCTTCTCGCCGATCTTGTCGGTGAGGATTTTCCAGCCAGCCCAGTCGGACTCGTCCAGGCCATCTTCGATGGAGATGATCGGGTAACGCTCGGTCAGGCCTTTCAGGTAGTCGGCGAAACCTTCAGCGGTGAACACCTGGCCTTCGCCGGACAGGTTGTACTTGCCGTCTTCGTAGAATTCGCTGGCTGCACAGTCCAGGGCCAGGGTCACGTCGGTGCCCAAGGTGTAACCGGCGTTGGCCACAGCTTCGGAGATCACTTTCAAAGCGTCTTCGTTGGAAGCCAGGTTAGGTGCGAAACCACCTTCGTCGCCCACTGCAGTGCTCAGGCCACGGGCCTTCAGAACAGCCTTGAGGTGATGGAAAATCTCGGTGCCCATGCGCAGGCCTTCCGAGAAAGACTTGGCGCCAACCGGCTGCACCATGAATTCCTGGATGTCGACGTTGTTATCGGCGTGCTCGCCACCGTTGATGATGTTCATCATCGGAACCGGCATCGAGTAAACACCCGGGGTGCCGTTCAGGTTGGCGATGTGCGCGTACAGCGGCAGGTCCTGGTCCTGTGCTGCTGCCTTGGCCGCGGCCAGGGAAACGGCGAGGATCGCGTTGGCGCCCAGGGAACCTTTGTTTTCAGTACCGTCGAGCTTGATCATCGCCAGGTCGAGGGCTTTCTGGTCGCTTGGGTCCATGCCTTTCAACAGGTCTTTGATCGGACCGTTGATGTTGGCCACGGCCTTGAGTACACCCTTGCCCAGGTAACGGCTCTTGTCGCCATCACGCAGCTCGAGCGCTTCACGCGAGCCAGTGGAAGCACCGGACGGCGCGCAAGCGCTGCCGATGATGCCGTTATCGAGAAGCACATCCGCTTCCACGGTGGGATTGCCACGGGAGTCGAGAACTTCACGACCTTTGATGTCGACGATTTTAGCCATTGTTGTAAACACTCCAAAGTTGACGAAAACGACGCAGCTAGAGGAAATCTTTTACCGTCGGCAAGTGAGTTGCAGCGGGCAGGCTTGCGGACGATAAGGATCAGGCCCGAGGGCCTGAGCATTAAATCGTGCGGTACTTTACCGGAGAATTGAGGATTACGCGGTTTCTACCGTCGGAAAACTCTTCACCAGTTCGTCCAGGGCTTTGAGCTGGGCCAGGAATGGCTCCAGTTTGTCCAGGCGCAAGGCGCAAGGACCGTCGCACTTGGCGTTGTCCGGATCCGGGTGGGCTTCGAGGAACAGGCCCGCCAGGGACTGGCTCATGCCGGCCTTGGCCAGGTCGGTGACCTGGGCGCGACGCCCACCGGCGGAGTCGGAACGACCGCCAGGCATTTGCAGCGCGTGGGTCACGTCGAAGAACACCGGGTATTCGAACTGCTTCATGATGCCGAAGCCGAGCATGTCGACGACCAGGTTGTTGTAGCCGAAGCTCGAACCACGCTCGCAGAGGATCAACTGATCGTTACCCGCTTCCACGCACTTACTCAGGATGTGTTTCATTTCATGAGGTGCGAGGAACTGGGCTTTCTTGATGTTGATCACCGCGCCGGTCTTGGCCATCGCGACCACGAGGTCGGTCTGGCGAGACAGGAAGGCCGGCAGCTGGATGATCTCACAGACTTCAGCGACGACCGCGGCCTGCTCCGGCTCGTGGACGTCGGTGATGATCGGCACGCCGAAGGCTTGCTTGATGTCCTGGAAAATCCGCATGCCCTCTTCCAGGCCGGGACCACGGTAAGAGGTCACGGAGGAACGGTTAGCCTTGTCGAAGCTGGCCTTGAACACGTAAGGGATACCCAGTTTCTGGGTAACCTTCACGTACTCTTCACAGACCTGCATCGCCATGTCGCGGCTTTCCAGCACGTTCATGCCACCGAACAAAACCATTGGCTTGTCGTTGGCAATCTCGATATCGCCTACGCGGATGATCTTCTGCGCCATGGGGTTCAAGCCTTCTTCTGGTGTTGAGCCAAAGCTGCTTTAACGAAACCGCTGAACAACGGGTGGCCGTCGCGAGGCGTCGAGGTGAACTCAGGGTGGAACTGGCAGGCGACGAACCATGGATGATCCGGGGCTTCAACCACTTCAACCAGAGCGCCATCGCCGGAACGGCCGGAGATTTTCAGGCCGGCTTCGATGATCTGCGGCAGCAGGTTGTTGTTCACTTCGTAGCGATGACGGTGACGCTCGACGATCACGTCCTTGCCGTAGCAGTCATGGACCAGGGAACCCGGCTCCAGCAGGCAATCCTGCGCGCCGAGGCGCATGGTGCCGCCCAGGTCCGAGGCTTCGGTACGGGTTTCGACGGCGCCGGTGGCATCTTCCCACTCGGTGATCAGGCCCACGACCGGGTGACCGCTGGCACGATCGAACTCGGTGGAGTTGGCGTCTTTCCAGCCCAACACGTTACGAGCGAACTCGATCACGGCCACCTGCATGCCCAGGCAGATGCCCAGGTATGGAACCTTGTTTTCGCGAGCGTACTGGACGGCAGTGATCTTGCCTTCCACGCCACGCAGGCCGAAGCCGCCAGGCACCAGGATCGCGTCGACGCCTTCGAGCAGAGCGGTGCCCTGGTTCTCGATGTCTTCGGAATCGATGTAGCGCAGGTTGACCTTGGTGCGGTTGCTGATACCGGCGTGGCTCATCGCTTCGATCAGCGATTTGTACGCATCCAGCAGCTCCATGTACTTGCCGACCATGGCGATGGTGACTTCGTGCTCAGGGTTGAGCTTGGCGTCGACCACGGCTTCCCATTCGGACAGGTCGGCACCGCCGCATTGCAGGCCGAAACGTTCGACGACGAAATCGTCCAGGCCCTGGGAGTGCAGGATGCCCGGGATCTTGTAGATGGTGTCGGCGTCTTCCAGCGCGATCACCGCACGTTCTTCAACGTTGGTGAACTGCGCGATCTTGCGACGCGAAGAAACATCGATCGGGTGATCGGAGCGGCACACCAGCACGTCTGGTTGCAGGCCGATGGAGCGCAGCTCCTTGACCGAGTGCTGGGTTGGCTTGGTTTTGGTTTCGCCAGCAGTGGCGATGTACGGCACCAGCGTCAGGTGCATCAGCATCGCGCGCTTGGCGCCGACTTCGAAACGCAACTGGCGGATGGCTTCGAGGAACGGTTGCGACTCGATGTCACCCACGGTGCCACCGATCTCGACCATCGCCACGTCGGCATCGCCGGCGCCCTTGATGATGCGGCGCTTGATTTCGTCGGTGATGTGCGGGATCACCTGGATGGTTGCACCCAGGTAGTCACCACGACGCTCCTTGCGCAGCACGTGTTCGTAGACACGGCCGGTGGTGAAGTTGTTGTTCTGGGTCATGGTCGTGCGGATGAACCGCTCGTAGTGGCCCAGGTCCAGGTCGGTCTCGGCGCCGTCGTGGGTGACGAACACTTCACCGTGCTGGAACGGGCTCATGGTGCCCGGGTCGACGTTGATGTACGGGTCCAGCTTCAGCATGGTGACCTTAAGTCCCCGCGCCTCCAGGATGGCCGCCAATGATGCCGATGCAATGCCTTTCCCCAATGAAGAAACAACACCGCCCGTGACGAATATGTAGCGCGTCATGAAAAACCCTAGAAGTCTGCGTTAAAGCGGTCCGAGCCGCCGGGGAAAGCGAAGGAAGGCCGAAGCCCCCGATCACCTGCATTAATCACAGTGCACCTTTCAAAAAAACCGCCGCGTTGGGACAGACCGGGAAATGAAACACCGGTTCGTTGCTCGCTACACATTTTTTGGAATCGCCCAGCAAAGACTGCTTGGTAATCGGCAACTCCTGCAATTCAGGCGAATCCACAGAAGTTGTATCAAGAAGGGAGCGTAGTCTACCGGAAAGCCCCTTTCAGCTCAAACCTTGATCTTCGCCTGGTGGTTGCCAATGTAAATGCCAGTCACCCTGGGCCTTGCCGTCCAACCCCGGCAGGTTCGCCACCGCCAGCAATTGCTCGCCCTTGTACAGCAGCGGCAATCTGCCGCGCACGAACTGCGGCACCGCGGTTTCATTGAGCAAACGCTTGAGATCGCGATGCCCACGACCCGGCAGAGCCATCACCTCGCCCCCCTCACGATAGCGGATCTGCAGTATGCCTGCGGGGATTTGTCCACTGAGCGTGAGTACGCCGTTATCGGGCAACACCAGCGGCTGCGCGGGTTCAAGCCATGCTCCAGGCGCGGGCACCGCGCGCAACCAGGCACCGGATAACCACCAGATACGCCCACCCGCCCGATGCAGCTGGCCATCGGCGAGGCGCCAGATCGGCCGGGCGTCGCCGGTGGCATCGCGTAAATCGACCCAACCCGACCAATGGTCACTGTCCGGCAGTCGGGTCAGGGGTTCGAGCCAATGGCTGAGCGCATTGCGCTGGCGAGCGGCGGAGAGTTTTTCCAAGGGAGCGAGGTCGAGCGACGGCAGACCCAGCCAATCGAAATCACTTGGCGTGTTCGCCTGGCTCAAGTCGATTTGCGCAAGATCATCGAGCAATCCCTGCGCCTCACTGAGATGCGCAGCACTGCGAGCCATGGTCACGAGTGCCTGTGGCCACCGCGCAGTCAATGCCGGGAACACCTGATGACGCAGGTAATTGCGCGAGAACTGCCGGTCTTGATTGGAAGGATCCTCGATCCAGCTCAGCTTGTGTTCCGATGCATAGGCTTCCAGCTCAGCGCGCGTAACATCGAGCATGGGTCGCAACAGATGCCCTTTTCCCAGAGGACGCTGGCGCGGCATCCCCGACAGACCCCTTACCCCGGCGCCGCGCAACAAGCGAAACAGCAAGGTTTCCGCCTGATCGTCACGGTGCTGGGCCGTCAGCAGCACTTCATCGGCTTGAGTGACCTCACTGAACGCCGCATATCGTGCATCGCGGGCGGCTCGCTCGAGGCTGTAGCCGGGTTGCACTTGCACGCGGACGACGTGCAGCGGCACGCCCAACGCACCACAGACCGACTGACAGTGATCCGGCCATGCGTCGGCCACAGCCTGAAGGCCGTGATGGACATGGATGGCACTGAGCGCCGGCAGGGATTCGGTTTTGGCGAGCTGTGCGAGCAGGTGCAGCAGGACGGTGGAGTCGAGGCCACCAGAGA
>CXWK01001907.1_pt2 | contig 126190 bp, 111 predicted proteins | sample 590851 | NCBI WGS metagenome assembly CXWK01 (sample SAMEA3498364, study PRJEB10139) | wastewater metagenome | biome: wastewater treatment plant; material: activated sludge | place: Denmark | collected 2014-08-01
GCGAGCATCCTGGATCCGGATCCGGTGATCTTCCTCGAGCCGAAGGCGCTGTATCGCGCGTTCCGCCAGGACGTGCCGGAAGGGATGTACGAGGTGCCGCTCGGCAAGACGCGCACCGTGCGCGAAGGCGACGACGCGGTGGTGTTCTGCTACGGCGCGATGGTGCCGCCGTGTGAGACCGCGGCGACGCGCATCAGTGAGGCGCGCGGCAAGAACGTGCGGGTCGTGGACCTGCGCACGCTGCTGCCGCTCGACGAAGAAGCGGTGCTGCAGCACGCGCGCGATTGTGGTCGCGTGGTGGTGGTGCACGAAGCGCCGCGCTTCTGCGGTTTCGGCGGCGAGATCAGCGCGCTGATCGCCGAACACGCGGTCGAATGTCTGGAGGCGCCGATCAAGCGCGTCACCGGTTTCGACACTCCGTTCCCCAACACGCTCGAACACTACTACCTGCCGGATGCGCGGCGGGTGATGGACGCGATCGAGCAAGTGCTCGACTTCTAATCATCATGGCCGTACTCGAATTCAAGTTGCCGGACATCGGCGAGGGCGTGCACGAGGGTGAGATCGTGCGCTGGATCAAGAACGTCGGCGATGCGGTGGCGCAGGACGAGCCGATCGTCGAGGTCATGACCGACAAAGCGACGGTGGAGATTCCGTCACCGAGCTCGGGAGTCGTGTCGAAGCACAACTTCAAAGAGGGCGACGTTGCCAAGGTGGGCGACGTGATCTTCGTCATTGACGGCGCTGGCGGCGCCGCCGCAGCAGCTCCCGCTCCGGCCGCCGCCGCTCCTGTCGCGAAGGCACCGCCGGCAGTTCCGGCCGCAGCGCCCGCGCCCGCGCCGGCTGCTGCGCCGGCCGCTGCGCCGGCCGCTGCACCCGCCAAACCCGCCGCAGCTCCGTCACCCGCGGCGACGGGCGGAGGCACGCTCGAGTTCAAGTTGCCCGATATCGGAGAGGGCGTGCACGAAGGTGAGATCGTGCGCTGGATCAAGAAGGTCGGCGACGCGGTTGCGCAGGACGAGCCGATCGTCGAAGTGATGACCGATAAGGCCACGGTCGAAATCCCGTCGCCCGCTGCGGGCACGATGAAGTCCACTAACGTGGAAGAGGGCGCGATCGCCAAAGTGGGCGACGTGATTTTCGTGATCGCCACCGCAGGCGGCGCCGCGCCGGCTGCCGCCGCGCCGGCTGCAGCGCCTGCTGCCGCGCCCACCGCCGCATCAGCCACCGCCGCATCAGCCACCGCCGCATCAGCCACCGCCGCATCAGCCACCGCCGCATCAGCCACCGCCGCCGCCGCACCTGCAGCCGCCGCCAGCGCACCCGCCGCGGCTCCGCGCGATCCCGGAGCGAAGGTCCTCGCCGCACCGGCCACGCGCCGACTCGCGCGCGAATTGGGAATCGATTTGGCAACCGTCAACGGCTCCGGCCCCAACGGCCGCGTCAAGCCTGAGGACGTGCGCGCTGCGCAGTCCCGTCCGGCCGCTGCTCCGGCCGCGCCGGCCGCGGCACCGGCAGCGGCAGCCGCGGAACCCGCCGCGCCCACTGCCGCCGCCTCGGCATCCGCCGCGCCCACGACCCCCGCCCCGAAGAGTTCACAGCCTTTGCCCGCGGCGTTCGCCGCTCCGGCGGGAACGCGCTCCGTGGAGCGCGTTCCCTTCCGTGGCATCCGCCGCAAGACCAGCGAAGCGATGGCGCGCTCCAAGCGCACCGCCGCGCACTTCTCGCTGATCGAGGAGGTGGATTGCACCGAACTCGTCGCCGTGCGCGCGCGCGCGAAAGCCGCGGCCGAACGCTACGGCATCAAGGTCACGTTCATGCCTTACATCATGAAGGCGACCGCGATCGCGCTGACCGAGTTCCCGCAGCTCAACGCCGAACTCGACGAGGAGAAGCAGGAGATCGTGGTCAAGAAGTACGTCGGCCTCGGCATCGCGGTGGACACGCCGAACGGGCTGGTCGTGCCGGTGGTCAAGGACGCTCACCTCAAGGGGCTGCTGCAACTCGCCGCCGACCTGACCGACATCGGCAACCGCGCGCGCACCGGCAAGCTCAAGCCCGACGACTTCAAGGACGGATCCTTCAGCATCACCAACGCCGGCAACATCGGCGGGATGTTCGCAACGCCGATCATCAACTTCCCCGAGGTCGCGATCCTCGGCGTGCACGCGATGCGCAAGCGCCCGGTCTGTGTCGGCGACGACATCGTCGCGCGCGACATCATGCTGCTCTCGATCAGCATTGACCACCGACTCGTGGACGGTGCCGACGGCGCCCGCTTCATGATGCGCGTGAAGGAGCTGCTCGAAGACCCGAGCTTGATGTTGCTCTAGCGGCCGTGGGGCCGCGGGGCCGCGGGGTTGCGGGGTTGCGGGGTTGCGGGGTCGCGCGGAGCGTGAAACATGTTTCACGGGGGCGGGGGAGACCCGCTCCAAACACCGTAGGCATTGGGTCTCAATTTGTGATCACATCGGCACCGCTGAGCTCCGGCCGCCGAGGTCATTGCGGCTGCGGTACGCACGGCTGCGGTACGCACGGCTGCGGTTCGCACGGCTGCGGTTCGCACGGCTGCGCCCAACGGCGGGAGTGCCGCCGATGGTCACAAAGTGGCACGAGATTCCTACGGTTTTTGAATCTCCTTCCAAAAACCGCGGGCAAGCCTCGCTGCAGGTACATTCCGCCCTGCCCCTGAGCTTGGCTCGCGGGCCGACGTCCATGGCGCCTCGCCTCGGAACCTGCCTGATGCTGCTGCTGACCGGTGCCTGCGTCGCGCCGCGCCCGGAGGAGGCGCCACCGCCGCCCAAGGCGCCATTGCTGCGCGAGGCGATCGCCGTGCTTTCCACGCAGGCGCTCAGCGGCGAACGCGTGGACTGGCAGGCGGTGCTTGCGCGGCTCGAGTCCGACCTTCCGCAGACGCCGAGTATCGAGGACGAACGTGCCGCAATCCACGCAGCAGTGGCCCTACTCGGTGATGCGCACGCGCGATACTTCGAGCCTCCGCCGGTCGCGACGTCCCCGCCATCCGCTCTGCCCGAGTCAACTCCGCCCGCGCCCGCGCCCGCGCCCGTGGTGCCGACCCTTCCCGAAGGCCTCTTGCTCGACGGCGCGATCGCCTATCTCCTGGTGCCGGGTTGCATGACGAGCGATCCGGCGGAGCAACTCAACTTCACGCGCCGCTTGCGCGAAGTGATCGCTACGCTCGAGGATTCGGCGCCGCGAGGATGGATCCTCGACTTGCGCCTCAACGGCGGCGGCAACGTGTGGCCGATGCTGCTCGGACTGCAACCTTTGCTCGGCGACGGCGAACAGGCCGGCTCGATCGGACCTGAAGGCGAGTATCGGCTCGGCTGCGATCGCGCGCGCGCCTGGCTACGCGCTCCCGACGGCAAGCTGATCGAGCAACTCGCGGATGTGCCGCGCTCACTGTCGGCGCCAAGTCCCGGCCTCGGCCCGCGCGTTCGCATCGCCGTTCTGCTCGGCGGCTGGACCATGAGTTCCGGCGAACTGATCGCGCTCGCCTTTCACGGCAAGCCCGACACCCGCAGTTTCGGTGAAGCCACCGCCGGACTCACTACCGCCACGCAGGATTTCCCGCTGCGTGACGGCTCGCGTCTCAATCTGCCAATTTCCTGGATGAGCGACGCCGCTGGCTGGGCGCCGCGGGGACCGATCCATCCTGATGCGCCCGCTCCCTTCGGTGCTTGGCCAACCGCCGAGGACGCCGCCGCGCGCAGCGCCCTTGCCTGGATTCGTTCCGCTCACTGAAATATCCCGAGGCGCGGAGCTTCCAGACTTCAGCGCACGCGCGTCGAATGCGAAGTCATGAACATCACCCACTCGCCGTCCGGATTCAGCACCCAGGAGCTATTGCGCTTGTGATCGCGATCCAAGACCTCCACCACGTCCCGGAAGAGAGTCGTGACCGAAGGATCGGTCATGCTCGGGCCTTCGCTCTCGAGCGTGAGAACGCGACGATCCTCGTCGAGCCAGCCGTGATAGGTCCATAGATAGGTGTTGAACGTGTCCACCCAAGTGCCGACGAAGGCACCCTGCTGCGGGTCGTAGCCGATCGTGAGTCGGCCGCTGAAGGGAGTGCCGCCGAAGTTGGCGTTCAGCTCGGAGCTCACCCAGTACTCGCCGAAGGCGGTTGCCTTCTCGTGATACTCCATGAGCATCGGCTCTTGATCGGGACCCATGTCGGCCTCACCGCTCACCTTCCAAGTGCCGACGAGTTGCTGGAGCCATTCGTGCTCCGCGCTCGCCGGCGGAGCCTGCGGGAGTTCGCCGGGAATTTCCGGGTTGGCGGGGGGCGCGACGCATGCACCGCACGCGAGCAGGCAGAGCGGGAGGAGCTTCATTCCCTCATTCTATTCCGCCGTCGCCACCCTAGATTGGGCGCTTGAGCGCGACGACTCCCTCCCGCGGCTTCTGGTCGGAAGTGCGCGCGTCGCTGCGCGGCGAGGAGCTCGACTACACCACGCACCCGCTGAACCGCGCGATCTGGCTGCTCGCGGCGCCGGGGATCCGGCGCTGGCGATGCGCGCGCTCGGGCTCGCCAACCTCATCAACATCGTGCTCGACCCTTGCCTGATCTTCGGTTGGGGACCATTCCCGGCATTGGGGCTGACCGGTGCGGCGGTCGCCACCTGCATCGGGCGCGGCGTCGGCGTGATGTATCAATTCTGGATGATGCGCAACGGGCGTGGGCGCTTGCAGTTGCGCGGGCCGGCCTTCCGCGTCGAGCCGAAGGTTTTCACGGAGATCCTGCGGCTCTCGGCGGGCACGGTGGGCCAGTTCCTGATCGCCACCACGAGTTGGGTGGTGTTGATGCGCATCTTCTCCTACGGCTACGTCTTCTACGCCTGGGGGATGGCGACGGTGCAAGGCTTCAACGGCGCGGGCGACACGCTGACGCCGACCTGGATTCACTTCTTCTGCTTCTGGGTGTTCGAGATTCCGCTGGCGTGGACGCTGGCCGAGCCGCTGGAATGGGGGCCGAACGGCGTCTTCTGGTCGGTCTGCTTGGCGGAGTCGCTGCTGGCGGTGGTTGCCGTGCTGATGTTCCGCCGTGGCCGCTGGAAAACCACCCAGCTTGCCGCCGACGTCACGGAGCCCACCGCGTGAAACCGTTTCACGGGGCGATGGCGAGTTCCATTTCAAAACCCTGCGTATTTGGTCACATTTCGTGACTGGCTCCTCGTCTACAGTGGGAGCCGGAGCATGCCGTTGAGTCCTAGAGCGATGTCAAGAAAAGTTCCTCTGGCGTTGACGATTGTGGTCGCGATGGTCGCCTTCTGGTTCTTCTGGGAGAGCGAGGAATCGCAGCCGATCAGTGATTCCGTTCACATCGCGGACGCGCCGCCGTCGGCGGGCCGCTTGCCCCCGGCAGTTGGTGAAGGCGGCGATCTCGCTGAGGAGGGGCTGGCCAGAGAGTCACTGGCGACGGACCCGGCGGCCGAAGTCGCTGAGGCGGACTGGACATCGCAAAAGCCGGTCGGCTTGCGCTTCCAAGGACGCTGCCTTGCTGCGGAGGACGGCAGACCGCTCCGTGGCGTTCTTGTGACGCTGAGCGGATCCCAGGGCAACAGCCGACTGGAAGCCGAGTTCGGGCCGACCGTATGGGAAGCGCCCGATCCGATCGAAACTGGACCGGACGGCCGCTTCAGTTTCGACGTGTCCGTCGCGCTCGCCTATCAGTTTTATCTGACGTGCGCGAACGTTGAACGGCTGACGCGCAGCGCGCGCTGGACCGCGAAGATTCCGGCGGGGACCGTGCTCGATCTCGGCGACATCGAACTGATGAAAGGTTGGCGCGTGCACGGCCGCGTCCAGGACGCTGACGGCGCCCCGGTCCAGACGGTCGTCCGCATCCGAAGCTTGCCGATGCCGGTGTCGCCGGACATGGCCGCTGGTGACACTCTCTCCGCGCGCAGCGACATAACCGGTGCCTTCGAATTCCCATCGGCAATTCCTCCCGGCACCTGGCCAGTCAGCGCCGAGGGGAGCGGTTGGATGCTCGATGGGCCGGATGCGATCGAAGTTTCGACTCTTACAGCGCCGCCGCCACTGGTGATCACCATGCGGGCGCTGCCGCGGATCATGGGCCAGGTGTTCGACGAGGACGGCGCGCCCGTGGTTTCGGTCAAGGTCGAGGTGAGTCAACGTCGCGGCGACCGCATCGAAAGCGGCTCCACCAAGGAGGAAGGCCGTTTCACGATCTATCAACGCAACCCCGATGACACGCCGGTCAGCTTGTTCGTGGAGGGCAGCAGCGTTCAGAAGCGCGAGTTCCCCGGCTTGATCACCTGGGGTACGGAAGGGGTGAAGTTGGTAGTGGAGCGGAGCCGCTCCGCTCCGATTCAGGTCGTCGAGCGCGTCAGTGGCGCTGCCGTCGAGGAATACTGGGTCCGCGTCGGGACGAACCCGAACGGACTGGAGATGGGCGATCCACTGCTTGCCGGAACACATCCTGGTGGATCGGCGGAGGTGCCTGGATTGCAGCACGGACTGAACTATTTACGGGTGATGCCGAAGGACCCGGCGCTGGTACCGAGCGGCGTGATCGAGATCGACGCCGCTGCGAGGGGTGGCGATGCAACGAGAATCGAACTCGAGAGACTGCGCCCACTCGAGGTCGTGGTGCGCTTGCGTTCCGGGACTCCCGTTACCGGCTCCAAGTTGCGCGCCTTCGACCGTCCATTGCTGAACGAGCACGGCTGGGAGGATGCGCGTAGCAGCAACCGGTGGATCTCGACCAAGGAGCCGCTCGCGCAGGTGCTGGCTCAGGCAGTCAGTGATGACGAAGGTCGCGCCACCTTGCACGCTTCCGTCGAGGCAGAGGAATGGTTCCTCGACGCCAACGGTCCGCACCTGCCTGCGACCTTCGTCATCGTGCGTCCCTTTGATCAGGCGGCACCGATCGAACTCGTGGTCTCGACCGGCGCATCGATTCGGGGAACGGTGATTCTTCCGCCCGACTCGACCAACAAGTACTCGGTGAATCTACGCATCATGAACGAAAATGGCCAGGAGTACGGCGTTCCCGGTCAACCTCGCACGGAAGAACTCCCGAAGGATGGTAGCTTCGCGTTTCTCGCGCTGAAGCCGGACACCTATCGACTCTACCTGGCTTGTTTCTCGCGCTTCGACCACCCCGGTGGTGGCGGCTCCTCGAATTGGGTGCATCTCGACGATCCGCTCGCAGAGCTGACGCTCGGCGCGGACGAGGAACGTAATTTCGAATTCCGTCCGCTCTTACCCGAGTGCAGTGCGACGGTGCACTTCCTCCTCGACGGCGTTCCGCTGGCGAAGCGCCCGGTGTCGATCTCCCACACGCCGCGCGACCTCAAGCACGGCAACTGGATCTCCTACGGGTCCTTCCTCACGGATTCCGACGGACGGATCCAGGTCAGTGGGCTGCAGCCCGGCAGCTACCTCGCAACGGCGCTGATCGAGCCGGAAGCCGGCAGTCGAGTCGAGCTGCTTTCCCTCGCTGCGGCGGAGATCGTCCCGGGCACGGCGAACGTCTGCAACTTCGAGTTCCGGCGGATTGCGGCCCGCCTGCAACTGATCGCGGACGAGAGTGATCAGCCGCTGGCTGGTTGGACCAGTACGACGAGCGGCTTCGAACGCGCGCCGATGGCGCTGACAGCATGGAGCTTCGAACCGCTGATGTGGGTGAGCGACGAAGCCGGCTTCCTCCGCTTCGATGCGATGAAGCCGGGAACCTATCGCCTGACGGCCTACCGCGATCAAGTCAGGCGCAACTCCGAGCCGTTCACCGTCTCGGAGCATGCCTCGTCCGATGCCATCGTTCTTCGCATGAAGTTGCCGCAGTGATCCTCTGCGCAAGACCGCGCTGATTTTGATCGTCACGTGAAGTCACTTTCCCCGAATGCCATGTGACCCATGTCCGACGATCCCAAGAAATTGACCACCGCGGGCGGCGCGCCCGTGCCCGACAACCAGAACGTGCAAACCGCTGGCCCGCGCGGGCCGCAGTTGCTGCAGGACGTCTGGTTTCTCGAGAAGATGGCGCACTTCGACCGCGAGGTGATTCCTGAGCGGCGCATGCACGCCAAAGGCTCGGGTGCCTTCGGAACTTTCAAGCTCACGCACGACGTCAGCAAGTACAGCAAGGCGAAGCTGTTCTCCAAGATCGGCAAGGAGACCGAAACTTTCGTGCGCTTCTCGACCGTTGCTGGGGAACGAGGTGCCGCCGACGCCGAACGGGACATCCGCGGCTTCGCGATCAAATTTTACACCGAGGAAGGCAATTGGGATTTGGTCGGGAACAACACTCCGGTGTTCTTCCTGCGCGACCCGATGAAGTTTCCTGACCTCAACCACGCGGTCAAGCGCGATCCGAGGACCAACTTGCGTAGCGCGCGCAACAACTGGGACTTCTGGACCTCGCTGCCCGAGGCGCTGCATCAAGTCACCATCACGATGAGCGACCGTGGCATCCCGGCCTCCTACCGGCACATGCACGGCTTCGGCAGCCACACCTTCAGTATGATCAACGCGAAGAATGAGCGTTTCTGGGTGAAGTTTCACTTCCATTGCATGCAGGGGATCAAGAATCTCAGTGACGCGGAAGCCGCTGAGTTGGTCGGCAATGATCGCGAGAGCCACCAGCGCGATCTCTTCGAGGCGATCGAGCGCAAGGAGTTCCCGCGCTGGAAGTTGTTCATTCAGGTGATGCCGGAGAAGGACGCCGCGAAGTGTCCGTACCATCCCTTCGATCTCACCAAGGTGTGGTTCCACAAGGACTATCCTCTGATCGAAGTCGGCATCCTCGAACTGAACCGCAACCCGCAGAACTATCACGCTGACGTGGAGCAATCCGCCTTCAATCCGGCCGCGGTGGTGCCCGGCATCGGCTTCTCGCCGGACAAGATGCTGCAAGGGCGGCTGTTCTCTTACGGCGACGCCCAGCGCTACCGCTTGGGCGTGAATCATCATCAAATTCCGGTCAACCAGCCGCGTTGCCCGGTGAACAGCTACCACCGCGACGGTGCGATGCGCGTGGACGGGAACTACGGGGGCACGCTCGGCTACGAACCGAACTCCTACGGAGAATGGCAGCAACAGCCGGATTTCTCCGAGCCGCCGCTCGCGCTCGAAGGCGCCGCCGCAGCCTGGGATTTTCGCAAGGACGACGACGACTACTTCAGCCAACCCGGGAAATTGTTTCGCATCATGTCGCCGGCGCAGCAGCAAGTTCTGTTCGAGAACACTGCGCGCGCGATGGGGGATGCGCCCGAAGCGATCAAGCGCCGCCACGTCGGCAACTGCGCCAAGGCAGATCCGGCCTACGGCGCCGGAGTCGCGAAGGCACTCGGTCTCAAGCCGGCCTGAGGCTTGTATCCAGGGAGCTCCGCTCCCATGATGCTCGCCTTAGCCATGAAATCACTTTCCCTCATCGTCCTCGCAGTCGCCGCGGCGGCTGCGCCCCTGGCGGCGCAATCCGAACTCACCGGCAGTGGCTGTGGTACGGGTTCGACCGTTGCTGCTCCCTTCCTCGGCGGCAACAACTTCGCTGGCAACATGTTCGACATCGCGCCGACGCATGACATGACCATCGAGTGCTTGGATCTCAACTGGAGCGTCGTCGAACAGATTGACGTCGCGGTCTGGTACTGCCCTGGAACCGTCGTCGGCAACGACATGAACCAACTCGGCACCTGGCAGTTGTTCGCCACCGGCACCGCGATGGCTGCCGGCGCCAATTTGCCGACCAACGTCGTGCTTCAGTCCGGCGGCGGTGTTTTCTTCAACGGGTTCACCTACGGCATCTACGTGCAGGTCGTGAACTACGCCACTGCGGCCGGCTCACTTCTCTATACCAATGACGTCGGTCCGAACATCTATCAGGGTACGCACTGCACGCTGACGACCTACTACGGAAAGGGCGATGGGCTCACCTCCGGCACCTTCACCTACCGCGCCTGGAACGGCGTTCTCTACACCGATGAAGCCGGGCCGGCGCTGGACATCGCGGGCAATTGCCCGGGACCGGTGGTCCTCACCTACGCCAACTGCACGCCGAATCGCCCGGTCGCCCTTCTCTCCGGTCCGTCCGGCGTGTTCGTGAAGTCGGGATCTCCTTGCGCGGGCCTGACGCTCGCCATTTCCTCGCCGACCTTGCTTCGCGTCGTGACCGCCGGACCTAACGGCGCCGGCGGCCTCAACTTCAACGCGCCGGCGCAGGCTTGCGGCCGAACGGTTCAGATCGTGGACGTCGCGAGCTGCGAAGCCTCGAACCCGGTGACGCTCTAGATCACGGCGTCACCCATCACGCGGCCTTCCCACCGATGAAGCGCACGCTCGCGACCTTGCCGGCGGCGGCATTCGCGAGCGCGCGCAGTTCGGTGGCGGGGAGGCCGAGGCCGTCGAAGTCACCTTCGGCCAAGCCGATCAGGGCGTCGGCATCGTAGGCGAAGCGCTCGGCGGCGCTCACGTCGCTGAGGCCGGCGGCGCGCAATCCATCCAGATACTCGCGCTCCGGGATCGCCCCGCCGATGCACGCCGCGTGCGCGGCCGCGCTCTCGAGCAGCACACGAGGCAGATCCTCAGCGACGATGTCCGAGATCGAAAAGCGTCCGCCCGGTTTGAGCACTCGCGCCAGCTCGCGGAACACCGCGGGCTTGTCCGGCGAAAGATTGATGACGCAATTCGAGATCACGTAGTCCACGCTGGCGTCGGGCACCGGCAGGGCTTCGATCAATCCTTCACGCAGCTCGGCGTTGACGACGCCGGCTTGGGAAAGATTGCGGCGGGCGGATTCGAGCATCTCGCCGGTCATGTCCACGCCGATCACGCGACCGGTCGGACCGACCATGCGCGCCGCCGCGATCAGGTCGTGACCGGCACCGCTCCCGAGATCGAGCACGCTCATGCCAGGGCGAAGTTCTCCCTGCGGGAGCGGATTGCCGCAACCGAAGGAGGGCGCGTTCACGCCGGGCGCAGGCGCGGCGCAAGCACTGGGCCCGCAGCAGCCGGAGCCGCCCGCTTCGCGACGGGCGAGGGCTTCAGCGTAGGCGCGGGAGACGGAGTCGTGATGTTGGCTGGATTTCATTTGGGAAAGGATTCGAGCGTTTTGGCGAGCGCGCGGAGTTGCCGCGCGAGCTTGCGGGTCTCGAGGGCGTAGCGCACCTCGCGGCCGGAACGGGTGGCGCGGACCAATCCCGCACGGCGCATCAGGGCAAGATGCCGCGAGGCGCCCGACACGTGTACCCCACAACAGTCCGCTGCCTCACCCACGGTGAGCGGTGCTTGTGCGGAGAGCAAGCGGGCGATCAGCACGAGGCGGCGTTCGTCGCCGAAGGCCTGGAAGAAGGCCGGGTCAGGCAACTCGGGGCAGCACTGCATGGACTCATATTAGCATATATGCGCAAGTATGCAAGTTAAAATCGCAGCCGTCGCGCCCTCAGCCTCTCGGATAGGCTGCTCGCATGCTGAGTTGGCTACTCTTGAGCTTGGTGTGCGTGCAGCAAGCGGCGCCAGAGATCCGCGACCTCTCGCCGATGCTCGCCGAGCGTGTCAAGAGCGCCGGAATGCCGGCTCTAACCGCTTGGATCACCGATGGTGAGCGCACCATCGCGCGCGGCGTTGCCGGGGTGCGCGTACGTGGTGGTGAGATCGCTGCCACTCTTGACGATCGCTGGCACATCGGTTCCTGCACCAAGTCCATGACCGCGACTCTGTTCGCCACAATGGTGATGGCGGGCGAGAACCTGAGCGAGAACCTGACGCCGCTCGAAGTCTTCCCCGAGCTCGCGGCCGACGCGGATCCGTTGTGGGAGCAAGTCACGATGCGTCGCCTGCTCACCAATCGCGCGGGTGCAGTCGCCGATCTCGGCAGCCGGCATCCGGTGCTGTGGAAGCGCTGTTTCTCCGGAAATCTGGACGCGGTCGCGCAGCGACGACAGTTGGTCGCCGCTCTGCTCGCAAGTCCGACCGAAAGCACTCCGGGCAGTACCTATCTCTACAGCAATGCCGGTTTCGCGCTGGCCGGCGCCATGCTCGAAGCCCGTGCCGGAGTCGCCTATGAAGAATTGATGCGCGAATATCTGTTCGAGCCGCTCGGCATGCACAGTGCGGGTTTCGGTCCGCCCGGCAACGCATCGGAAGCCGCGCAAGCCGACGCGCCTTGGGGCCACGGTGCCGACGGCAAGCCGATGTCGCCCGATAAGCGCTTAGCCGACAATCCAGAGGTGATCGCGCCAGCGGGACGCGTTCACCTCAGCATGGAGGACTGGGCGCGCTACGCCCGCTTTCATCTCCATGGTGAAAGAAAGGATCAGCCGCCGTTGCCGTCCATCGCCGTGAAGCGCCTGCACGAGCCCGCGGTCGCCGACGCTTCACCGCGCTACGCCGCGGGCTGGATCGTCGGGGAGGCAGGCGATCCGCCCGCGCGCATCCTCGGGCACTCGGGCAGCAACACCCTGTGGTACGCAGTGATCTGGCTTGCACCCGAGTCCAACTTTGCGGTGTTGCTAGCTTGCAACGATGGAACCAAGAGTGCAGCAATGGAAAACCTCGCACTCGAACTTTATTCCGACGCGCGTGCCGCGCGCGCACTACGATGAATGCATGCTCGTTCGCGACCTCATGAAGCCCCCGCAGGTCTGCGGACCTGCGGATTCGCTCGACCGCGCCGCCCAACTGTTGTGGGAGCACGATTGCGGCGTGCTTCCCGTGGTGGACGATAAGCGCCGCGTGGTCGGCATGATCACTGATCGCGACATCTGCATGGCGGCCTACACGCAGGGCCGTGCGTTGAGTGAACTGCCGGTCAGCCGCGCGATGGCGCACGCCGTGGTGCGCTGCTCGCCCGATCACGACGTCGAAGCCGCGCTGCACGTGATGGCCGAAGGCCAAGTGCACCGGCTCCCGGTGGTGGACGACAATGACCGTTTGCTCGGCATCCTGTCCTTGACCGACGTGGTGCGTGCCACACAGGGCAGGCCGATGGCGATGCGGCAGCGGTTGGCACTGCTGTTGGCGGATGCTCAGTTACAAATCACCGGCCCGCGCAGTGCCGCTCGCCACGTGGTGCCGAAGACCGCGCGCAAGGCCGTGACACGCGGCGCGGCTCAGCGCACGCCGAAAGCGGCAAGCAAGTAGGCCCGCCAGTCCGGCAGCTCCGCACCGCGGAAGTGCCAGAGGCCGTCGCCCTGCACCTGCTCGCGCATGCGCGCGAGGCTTTGCAGATTCACGGCCATCGGCTGCACACAGAGTGCGCTGGTCTCGCGCTCGAAGACGTCCCCGCGCGCTGCGAGTGCGTCGAGTGCGACGAAGGTCTGCAACCGCAGCACGGTGTGCAAACCTGGATCGAGCATCGCGGAAGTCACGAAGGGGCCGTCGCCGAGCAGCGCGACGGGTAGTCCTGTCCATTCAGCACCGAGGGCAGCCTTGAACTCCGGCACGCGCGTGAGGTGCGCGCCAGCGAGCTGCACTGGACCGCTGCCGAGATACGCGAGCAAACGCTGATCCGGCCGCGCGAGTTCGCCAGTACCAGGCAGATCGAGCGCTAGGCAGTGGAAACCGCGTGCGGCGAGTTCGCGCGCTTCGAAACGCTCGAGTGCGCGCTCCTTGCCCTCGTCGTGGAGCAGGAGCAGGATGCCGCGCGCCGGGTGCGCGGCGCGCGCAAGCAGCGCGGGCAGCGGGATCATGCCAGTGGCGCGCAGAGCGATGGTCTCGACACCGTCTTGCGAACCCAGCGTCGTCACCTCCTCGTCACGGCTGCCGACGTGCAACAGCAACCACTGCAAGTCGGTGCGCACAGGCTCGTCGGCTTCGGCCAACCGCTCGCGCGCGAGGTCGAGCATGCTGCGCGCGCCCTCCGGCCATTCGGGGAGCACCAGCAGTTCGGCGGAGTCGGGCCGCTCCGTGGGTGAGTCCGCTTCGGCGACCGGGCTGCCGTCGCCGAGGCCGCGCAGATGCAGATCGAAGAATCCCATCGCGGCTTCGCGCATGGCGCGGTTGTAGTCGTGCGGACCGTCGAAGAGCAGCCAACGCGCGGATTCAGCGGCACCGTAGAGCTCCCAAATCCTTCGCAATTTCTTCCCGGTCAGCTCGGTGCCTTCGGGCGGGAACTCGCCGTCCTGGCGCGCTCCGATCACCAACACCGGCGCCGGTGCGCGCAGGGCGAGCAGATCGGCACGGTCGCCGATGCGCAGCGTGCCCGGCACGTGATTGCAGAGGCAGCCGTTGTGAGGATTGATTTCCAGGCTGGTGGCATAGACCACCGGCACCGCGCACTTGATGCGCTCCTCGGCGGCAAACAGATAAGTCGTGGCAGTGCCGCCGCCGCTCGCTCCGGTGACCCCGACGTGCGTCATGTCGGCCTCCGGACGCGTTTCGAGATAGTCGAGCGCGCGCATCAGATCCCACACGTAAACGCCAGTCGCGGTGCCCACGCTCATGCTCAGGCGCCAATCGTCGTGCGATCCTTCCTGGCGCCGCTCCACCGGCCGTCCGCCCTCGAAGGAATTGCCGGGCGAGTCCACGATCATCGCCAGATAGCCGTGCTTGGCTTGCGCGATCAGCCGCGCTTGCACCACCGGCTCGGTCTTCTTCCAACCCCAGTGCCCGTGCGGATTCAGGATCACCGGGAAGGGACCGTCGCCTGCGGGAAGATAGAGGTGGGCAGTGACCCAGAAGTCCGGCCGACTCTCGAAGGCGATCTTTTCGATGCGGTAGCCCTCGCGCGCGAGGGTGCCGGTGATCCGCGCGTTCAGCGGGGTGCGCTCCGGCATCGGATCCAAGCCGAGGCCCCGCAAAAGATGCGCTCGTCCTTCGACCTTGCGCGCCTCAGCCTGCTCGCGTTTCGCCGGTGCAGGAACCGCCGCCGCCGCGCGCACTCGGCTCTCGATCCAGGATTGTTGCAGTGCTTCGCCCTGGCCGGCGAGGGCGGGCTCCTGCAGCGCGACGAGGAACAGGGAGGCGATCACGACGGGACGGCGCCAGAGTAGCAAACGGCGCCGTCCGCCTTGAGTTAGGATGAGTTCCCGTTCGGCTGCCGATGTCACCGTCCCTCTACGCACGTTCCATCGCTTGCCTGCTCCTGGCTGCCGCTGGCTCCGCGGTCGCGGCCGCCGTGGTGCAGGAGCCAGCGCGCAGCGTCCGCTACGGTCGCGACATCCGTCCGATCCTTTCGGACCGCTGCTTTCTCTGTCACGGTCCCGATCCTTCTTCGCGCGAGGAAGAACTGCGGCTCGACGAACGCGAGTTCGCGATTGCCGATCGTGGCGGCTACGCGGCGATCGTGCCCGGCGATCCAGAGGCGAGCGAGTTGTGGCGACGGGTGAGCGCCGAAGATCCCGACGANNCCGCACTGGGCGCTGGTGCCGCCGCAACGCCCGACCCTTCCGTCCGTGCGCGATGCGCAATGGGCACGCGGCGAGGTGGACCGTTTCGTGCTCGCTGGTTTGGAAGCTGCCGATCTCGCGCCGAATGCGCAGGCTGATCGCGCTTCGCTCCTGCGCCGCGTCTTCCTCGATCTCACTGGGCTGCCGCCGACGCCTGAGGAGTACGACGCCTTCTTCGCCGACACGCGCGCCGATGCCTACGAGCGTCTGGTGGACCGATTGCTCTACGAAGAGCCTTACGTCTCGCGCTACGCCGAGCGCATGGCCACGCCGTGGCTCGACGCCGCGCGCTACGCCGACACCAATGGCATCCACATGGATGCTGGTCGCCAGATGTGGGCGTGGCGCGACTGGGTGCTGAAGGCTTTCCGCGACGGCATGCCCTACGACCAGTTCCTCACCGAACAGCTGGCGGGGGACCTGTTGCCGGACGCGACGCTGACGCAGAAGGTCGCGAGCGGATTCAACCGCAATCACGTCATCACCGACGAAGGCGGCGCGATCAACGAGGAGTATCTCGTCGAGTACGCGGTGGATCGCACCAACACCACTGGCGCGGTGTTTCTGGGTCTGACCCTCGGTTGCGCACGCTGCCACGAGCACAAGTTCGATCCTATTTCGCAAGAGGACTACTACCGCGTCTTCGCCTACTTCAATTCCAACGAGGAACCGGGGCTCTACACGCAGGTGCAGGACTCGAACCGCGCCTTCGAGCCTTTCCTGAGCGTGCCGAGCGAGATGCAAGCCGCCGCTCTCGCGCGTCTGGACGCCGAGCTCGCGCGCACGCGCGCGGCGCTGGCCGAACCCGCACCCGCGGACGATCAGGCCCTCGCAGAGTTCCTCTCCACCACACCGTCGAATGCGGGCGTGCAGTGGTTGAGTGCTCCGACGATCGCAGCCGAAGCCACGGAGGGTGTCGTGCTGACCCGACAGGAGCATGGCGGTTGGCTTGCGAGCGGAGCCAATCCCGATCGCGAAGACCACGTGTTCACGCTACGCACCGACGCGACCAACGCGCGCTTGCTGCTGCTCGAAGCGCTTCAGGATCCCTCGCTTCCGCTCGGTCGCGTCGGTCGCGCGCCGAATGGCAATGCGGTGTTGTCCTCGATCGAGGCCGAAGCCATCTCCGTCGCGGATCCCACGCGGCGCGAGTCGGTGCGCTTCAGTTGGGCTTGGGCCGATCACGAGCAACCGAATCAGGACTTCGACGTGGTCAACACGCTGGATCCGGATCCGGCGCGCGGCTGGGCAGTGAACGCGCATGGGGTCGGCGGCGGACGCAACGCGCTCTATCTGGCCGAGAAGCCCTTCGGTTTCGTCGGCGGCACCGAGTTGCGCGTCACTTTGCGCTATCAGTCGGTCTATGCGCAGCACGCGCTTGGTTGCGTGCGCCTCGCCTTGGGAACGATTTCGGACGCCGGATTGGAGCGGCTACCGGTGGCCGACTCGCGTTGGTACGGCACCTGGCCCTACAAGCCGACCGAGCGCTACAGCGGCTACGACCAGGTCTTCGGACCCGAAGCCGACACGACGATCGATCTTGGGAAGCAATACCCGCCCGACGCCTACTCCTGGGTCTGGGTGGATGGCCTCGCCGACGCGAAGTTGAACAACGTACTGCCTGCAGGCGAGACGGTGTCCTTCGCCGGCAAGCGCCTGTTCGTGCCTACGGCGCGCAGCTTGGACGTTGCGCTCGGCAGTGACGATGGTGTGCAGGTCTTCCTCGACGGTGCGATGGTGTTCGAGAATCGCGTGGATCGCGGAATGGCGGCGGATCAGGACCGCATCCAGCTCGCGGTGCCCGCCGGTGTGCACACGCTGGTGATGAAGATCGTCAATACCGGCGGACCGGGCGGTTTCTACTGGCGTCAGGATCCGCCGGTTGAGGAGTTGAGCGGTGCTTTGGTGTGGGCGGTCACGCCGACCTCCACGCGCGCGCTCGGTGCCGACTCCTTGGATCGCCGAGTGAGCGAAGCCTGGCGCACCGCGCATTCGCCGGCCTATCGCGAGGCACTCGCCCAACAGGCCGCGACCGGCATGGAGCTTGCCGCGATGGAGGCGAGCATTCCGCGCACCATGGTGATGAAAGAAAGGGCGGAGCTGCGGCAGACCTACCTGCTGGTGCGCGGCCAGTACGGCCACCCGGACCTGGAGCGGCCAATTGCGCGCGGCATTCCTGCGGCGCTCGGCACTCTGAGCGAAGACGCGCCGTCGGATCGTCGCGGCCTCGCGCTCTGGATGACGCAGCCCGACAACCCACTGGTCGCGCGCGTTTACGTGAACCGATTGTGGGAGATGTTGTTCGGAACCGGCATCGTCGCCACGAGTGAGGACTTCGGTCTGCAGGGCGACTGGCCGAGCCATCCCGAGCTGCTCGATTGGTTGGCGGTCGAGTTCCGTGAGAGTGGCTGGGACGTGCGTGCCATGATGCGGCGCTTGGTGACTTCGAGCACTTACCGACAGGATTCGCGCGTGCGTCCCGAAGCCGCCGAGCGCGATCCGGGCACGCGACTCCTCTCTTCCTATCCGCGACGCAGACTCGGTGCGGAGGAAGTGCGCGACCAGGCGCTCTATCTCGCAGGTCTGCTGGTCGAGAGCTTCGGCGGACCTTCGGTGAAGCCTTATCAACCCGAAGGCTTGTGGCAGGAAGTCGCGATGCTGCAGTCGAACACGCGCTTCTTCGTACGTGACGACGGGGACGCGCTCTGGCGGCGCAGCCTCTACACCTATTGGAAGCGCGCGGTGCCGCCGCCTTCGCTGATGACTTTCGACGCGCCGACGCGTGAGTTCTGCAACATCCGCCGCAGCATCACCAACACTCCTTTGCAGGCGTTGGTGCTGTGGAACGACGTGCAGTTCGTGGAAGCCGCGCGGTTGCTCGCTCAACGTACGCTGTCCGAGACCGCCCCCAGCGCATCCGGCGCGGTGAGCGGCGGCGCCGAAGGCTCCTGGGACGCGGATGCGTGGCGCATCGAGCGCATGTTCCGACGCTGCACTGGACGCGAACCGGAGCCCGCCGAAGCCGCGCGCTTGCGCGCCGCGCTCGACACCTTCGTGCAGCGCTACGCCGCAGCGCCGGAGGACGCCGTCAAGTTGCTGAGCATCGGCGAGACCATGCTTCCGGAAGGAGCCGAGACCGCACGACTTGCTGCGTGGACCCTGCTCGCCAACGCGCTCCTCTCCCTCGACGAAGTCATCTGTCAAAGCTGAGTCCGCATGAATCCCGGCCTTCCGCACGATCTCGGCGCTGCTCGCCGCCTGCAGCTCACGCGCCGCCGCTTCTTCGGCCTCGGCGCGCGTTCGCTTGGTGCCGGCCTCGGCGCGATGGCGCTGAATTCGCTGGCGGGAGGACCGGCGCTGGCGAAGTCGCTGCTCGACGGGGATCCGTCAGGGGAGGGGATGCCCGCCGGTCCGCACTTCCGTCCCAAGGCCAAGCGCGTGATCTATCTGCACATGGAAGGCGCGCCGAGCCAGCTCGACCTCTACGACTACAAGCCGGGACTGCGCGCGCGCTTCAACCAGGATCTGCCGGAGTCCATCCGCAACGGTCAGCGTCTGACCACCATGACCAGCGGGCAATCGCGCTTCCCGGTTGCGCCGTCCATCTTCAGGTTCACGCGCTACGCGAATCACCAGGACGGGCTCTGGCTCTCGGAATTGCTTCCTCATACCGGGAGCATCGCCAAGGAGATCTGCATGATCCGCAGTGTGCACACCGAGGCGATCAACCACGAGCCGGCGATCACCTTCTTCCAGACCGGCAATCAACAGCCCGGGCGGCCGTCCTTCGGTGCGTGGACTTCTTACGGACTCGGCAGCGCCAACGCGAATCTCCCTGCCTTCGTGGTGATGATCACGCAAGGTCTCGGCAACATGCAGGCACTGTCGGCGCGCTTCTGGGGCTCGGGCTTCTTGCCGAGCGAGCACCAGGGATGCAAGTTGCGCTCCGGCGGGGATCCGGTGCTCTATCTGAGCGATCCGGAGGGCGTCGCGCGCGGAGACCGTCGCGAAATGCTCGATCTGATCGGCGAACTCAACGAGAAGGAGTACGAGCGTAGTCTCGATCCCGAGGTGCGCGCGCGTATCAGTCAGTACGAGATGGCCTACCGCATGCAGATGTCGGTGCCGGAACTGACCGACTTCAGCGACGAGGACGAAGCCACGCTCGAGATGTACGGGCCTGACGTGCGCAAACCGGGCAGCTTCGCGGCGAACTGTCTGATGGCGCGCCGGCTGGCTGAGCGCGGCGTGCGTTTCATCCAGCTCTACATGCGTGGTTGGGATCAGCACGGCAATCTTCCTTCCGAGCTGCGCGCACAAGCAGGCGCGGTGGATCAACCGCAGGCCGCGTTGATCAAGGACCTGCGCCGTCGTGGACTGCTCGACGAAACGCTGGTGCTGTGGGCCGGCGAATTCGGGCGCACTGCTTACAGCCAAGGCGCCTTGAGCACCGAGAACTACGGGCGCGACCACCACCCGCGCTGCTTCAGCGTGTGGGCGGCGGGCGGTGGCATGAAGCCGGGCATCGTGCACGGAGCGACCGACGAGTTCTCCTACAACGTCTCCGAAGATCCGGTGGACGTGCACAATCTGCACGCCACGCTGCTGCACTGCCTCGGGTTCGATCACAAGCGGCTCGGCTACCGCTATCAAGGTCGCGACATGCGTCTCACGGACGTGTTCGGCGAAGTGCTGCCGCAACTCCTGGCCTGAGGAAGACCGCGGCATGCGAGCGAGAGCCTGGTCCGTCGTGCTGCTCGCGCTCGCGCCGCCGCTGATGACTTGGTCGGCGGCGCGCGACACTCCGGCCGGAACCGCTTCCGCGCGCGAGCGCGCCGCGCGCGTGGACTTCGATCGCGAAGTGCGTCCGCTGCTGGCAGATCGCTGCTTTCCCTGCCACGGTCCGGACGCTGCAGCGCGCGAAGCCGAGCTGCGCCTCGACGATCCGGTGGCGGCGCGCGCAGAGCGCGACGGCGTGCGCGCGATCGTGCCGGGCGACGCGCAGGCCAGTGAGCTGGTGGCGCGCATCCTCCACGACGACCCGGAGGAGCGCATGCCTCCGGCGGACTCCGGTCGCAAGCCGCTCAGTGAGGCAGAGAAACAGGTCCTCACGCGTTGGATCAGTGAAGGCGCCGAATACGCACCGCACTGGGCCTTCGTGCCGCCGCATGCAACTGCGCCACCGACGGTGCGCGACGCGGACTGGTGCCTGGATCCACTCGACCGCTACGTGTTGGCCCGGCTCGAAGTCGAGCAACTCAGTCCGTCGCCGGAGGCGGAGCGCGGCGTCTGGCTGCGGAGAGTGAGCCTCGATCTCACGGGCCTACCGTCCACGCCGGAGGAGGCCGCCACCTTTCTCGCGGATGCGCAGCCTGGAGCTCACGAGCGCGTGGTGGACCGACTGCTCGCGAGTTCGCGCTTCGGTGAGCGCATGGCCTCCGAGTGGATGGACCTCGCACGCTACGCCGACACCTACGGTTACCAGTCCGACGTCTATCGTCCGATGTGGCGCTGGCGCGACTGGGTGATCGAGGCCTTCAACCAAAATCTTCCCTATTCCGACTTCCTCACCTATCAGCTTGCCGGCGATCTGCTGCCCGACGCCACGCGCGAGCAACGACTCGCCACCGCCTTCAATCGGCTGCATCGCATGACCAACGAGGGCGGCAGCGTCGAGGAGGAATTTCGTGTCGAGTACGTCGCAGACCGCGTGCAGACCTTCAGCACCACCTTTCTCGGCCTGACCATGGAGTGCGCGCGCTGCCACGACCACAAGTACGACCCGCTACCCACGCGCGACTACTACCGGTTGGCTGCCTACTTCGACGACATTGACGAGAGTGGGTTGTACTCGCACTTCACCGACGCGGTGCCGACGCCAACCCTCGCGTTGGCCACTCCGGAGCAGGAACGGGCGCTCGCGACCGCCGCCGAGGACATCGCGGCCGCCGAGCGCGCACTCGCTGCGCGGGTGCAGGCGGCGCGCGGTGAATTCGAAGCCTGGCGCGCGGCGGGGGGCCGGATCCGCGCTCCCGCGCCGATCGCGCACTATCCACTGGACGAAATCGGGACGGACGGCACGCTCGGTAATCTCACGACGCCGGAGCGACCGGGCCGAGTTCTGGATGCGCCGCAGTCCATCGTCGGCGCGCGCGGCGGCGCGTTGCGCTTCAGCGGCGACGACAACGCGAGTTTCCCGGGCGTCGCGGAGTTTGCGCACACCGATGCCTTCAGCTTCGTGCTGTGGATGCGCGCGCCCACACGATTGGAACGCGCGGTCGTGCTGAGACGCTCGCGCTCTTGGACCGATGCCGGCAGCCAGGGTTATCAACTCCTGATCGAGGACGGCCGACTCACCTGGTCGCTGATTCACTTCTGGCCCGGCAACGCGGCCAGCGTGCGCACGCGCGAGGAATTTCCTCTCGAGCGCTGGGTCGAAGTTGCGCTGACGCACGACGGCAGCGGCACGGCCGCAGGGTTGCGCGTGTTCCTCGACGGCGCGCCGGTCGCACTCGAGCTCGTGCGCGACGGACTCTGGAAGCCGATCACCGGCGGCGATCCAGGCGCACTGACTCTCGCCGAACGATTCCGTGACGTCGGCTTCGCCGGTGGCGGCGTGGACGAGTTGCGCGTGTACGAACGCTGTCTCGCGCCGGCGGAGGTCGCAGAGATCCACGCACCGGGAGCCGCCGCCCTCGCCAGCGACGAAGAATCCTTCACAGCCTGGCTTGCGGCGCATGACGAAGCGCACCGCAGCGCGCTCGCGCAGTTGAAATCGGCTCGTGTCGCGCGCGCGCAGCTTCTCGCCGGAGTCGAGGAGATCATGACGATGACGGCGACGCCCACCCCACGTGCTGCGTACGTGCTGCTGCGAGGCCGTTACGACCATCCTGATCTCCAGCAGCCGGTCAGTGCCGGCACGCCCACCGCGCTGCCGCCGGTGCCCACCGGCGCCCCCGAGGATCGCCTCGGCGTGGCGCAGTGGCTGACGCAGGACGCGCATCCGCTCACCGCGCGCGTGGCCGTCAACCGACTCTGGGCGTTGATGTTCGGCGTCGGTCTGGTCGAGACGCGCGAGAACTTCGGCGTGCAAGGCAAGCCTCCCTCGCACCCGGAGTTGCTCGACGCACTCGCGCTGGAGTTCATCGCGAGCGATTGGAACGTGAAAGGGATGTTGCGTCGCATCGCGCTCTCCGCGAGCTACCGGCAGAGTTCGCGCGTGCGTGCGGAACTCGCCCGCACGGATCCAGAGGATCGATTGCTCGGCCGCTTTCCGCCACGCCGCCTCTCGGCTGAACAGATTCGCGATCAGGCGCTCGCGGTGAGCGGCTTGCTGATGGAGAAAATCGGCGGCCCGAGCGTGCGCCCGTGGCAGCCGCCCGGACTCTGGAGCATCGGTGCCGGTGGCGAGTACCGTCCAGACGCTGGCGAAGGTCGCTGGCGGCGCAGTCTCTACACCTACTGGCGTCGCACGATTCCGCCGCCGAGCATGCTGCTCTTCGACGCCGCGACGCGCGACGTCTGCAGCGCGCGCCGCCAGGAGACCAGCACTCCCTTGCAGGCGCTCGCTCTGATGAACGATCCGCAGTTGACCGAGTGCGCTCGCGTGCTGGCCGCACGCGTGGCGCGTGAAGCTGGCGCTGATCCGGACGCACGCATCGCGCGTGCTTTCGCACTGCTCTGCGGACGCGCACCGAGCACGAGCGAGCTTGCGGCACTGCGCGGCGTCTACGACGCACAGCTTGCAGAGTATCGCGCCGATCCGGCGGCGGCTGCCGCGTTGCTCGCAGTCGGCGTGGCGCCCAATCCCCCGGACGCTGACCCTGCCGATCTTGCCGCCTGCGTGCTGGCCTGTTCCGTCCTCTTTTCCGCCGATGCCGCCCTCGTGTTGCGATGAAATCATTCCCTACGGACCACTCGCTTGGGCTGACTCGTCGCAGTTTGCTGCGCGGAGCTCTGGCCGGGACCGGAGCCGCCGCGCTGGGGGAGTTGCTCGGCGCGCCGCAGGATCCGACGGCTCCCCGCCCGCGCGCGCGGCGCATGGTCTGGCTCTTCCAGTCCGGCGGTCCCTCGCAGCTCGACACCTTCGACTGGAAGCCGACTCTCGCCGCGCGTCATGGCGAGGAACTTCCCGAGTCAGTGCGCATGGGCCAACGCCTGACTGGCATGAGCGGAAATCAATCCTCCTTGCCGCTGGTGCGCTCCTGCGCCGAGTTCCGCCAGCATGGCGCGAGTGGCGCCTGGATCAGTGACCTGCTCCCGCACACCGCGAAGATTGCCGACGAGTTGTGCATCGTGCGCACGATGCACACCGAAGCCATCAATCACGATCCGGCGATCACCTTTCTTTGCACCGGCGCAGAGCAAGCCGGCCGACCTTCGCTCGGCGCTTGGCTCTCCTACGGACTCGGTAGCGTGAACCGCAATCTTCCGGCCTTCGTCGTGCTCTGCACCAACAAGCCCGCAGATCAACCGCTCTACGCGCGTCTGTGGGGTAACGGGTTCTTGCCCAGCGAGCACCAAGGCGTGCAGTTCCGCGCCGGCGCCGCGCCGGTGCTCTACCTCGCTGACCCCGATGGCGTCTCGCCCGCTGCGCGTCAGCGTGCGCTCGACGCCCTGCGCGCGCTCGAACGCGAGCAACATGCGCGCGAAGGCGATGCAGAAATCCTTTCACGACTGACGCAAGCCGAATTGGCTTGGCGCATGCAGAGCAGCGTTCCGGAGGTGGCAAATTTCGCCGACGAGCCGGAGGAGAGCTTTGCGCTCTACGGCGAAGAGGCACGCGTACCCGGCACCTATGCGGCGAACTGTCTGCTCGCGCGGCGCTTGCTCGAGCGCGGCGTGCGCTTCGTGCATCTGTTGCATCCGGGTTGGGATCAACACGGCGACCTTTCGGGTGGCCTACGCGCGCAGTGCGCCGAAACCGATCGCGCCTCCGCGGCGCTAGTGCTCGACCTCAAGCGCCGCGGACTGCTTCACGACACGCTCGTGGCGTGGGGGGGAGAGTTCGGCCGCACCAACTACTCGCAAGGCAAGCTTGCGGGGAACAACTTCGGCCGCGATCACCATCCACGCTGTTTCACCGTCTGGCTGGCGGGCGGCGGCATCCGTCGCGGCCACACACACGGCGAGACCGACGATTTCGGGTACAACATTCCCGACCTCGCGCGGCAGGGCGTGCACGTGCACGACCTCCACGCGACTCTGCTCCACCAGCTCGGCGTGGATCACCGCCGTCTGACCTTCCGCCATCAAGGGCGCGATTTCCGGCTCACCGACGTGGCCGGACGCGTCGTCCACGAACTGCTCGCCTAGACTCCGACCGATGTCCGACCTGCTCGCCGTTTTCGGCCGCCTGCATCCGGCGCTGCTGCACTTACCGATTGGACTCTTCGCCGGCCTGCTGGTGATGGAGGCGGTGGCCCTCGCCAGACGCCAGGCCCCGGCTCCACGTCTGCTCGTGAATCTCGCCGCGCTCGCCGCGGTGTTCGCCGCATCGAGCGGCTGGGTGCTCCACGAGGAGCCCGACTACGAAAGCGGCTTCACGCTCGACTGGCACGAGCGCTTGGGCATCGCGACGGCGGTCTGTGCCCTGCTGTGCGCGTTCTTCCGCGCGCGCGGCTCGACTGCTGCCTATCGCGTCGGGCTGCTGTTGACGGTCGGACTCATCGTGCCCGCCGGGCACTTCGGCGCGACAATGACGCATGGTGAAGGATTTCTCACCGAGCCGTTGCGTGAACGCGCGCAGCCGGAACCGCCGGCGCCGATGCCAGAGACCGCGCCGGAAGTCCCGGAGCGCGTGCTCGCCTCCTTCGAGGAACACGTCGCGCCTTTCTTCGAAGCGCGTTGCATCTCCTGCCATGGCGAGCGCAAGAAGAAAGGCGGCCTGAGACTCGACGGGTCCGAATGGATCCTCAAGGGCGGGCGCGGCGGCGATGCACTCATCGCGGGCGACGCGGAGGAGAGCGAACTGCTGATTCGCATGCTGCTGCCGCCGGACGACGAGGATCGCATGCCGCCAGAGCACAAGCTGCAGCCAACGGAGAGCGAGATCGCATTGGTGCGAACGTGGATCCAGGCAGGTGCCTCCTTCGAGCAACCCTTCGAGCTCGCCGCTGGCGCAGCTCTGCCGGCGCCGTCCGCCGTCGAAGCGCCCGCAACTCTCGCGCCCGCTTCGCCTCGCGCGATCCAAGCGCTCATCGAACGCTTGGTCCACGTGCAGCCCGTGGCAGAAGGCGCGCAGGAATTGTGGATCGATTTCGCGGCGCCGGCGACGACGATCCGCGACGAGGACGCGCGCAAGCTGCTCGAACCCCTGCAGGAGCACGTCTCCGAGCTTTCGCTCGCGCGCACGCGCGTCAGCGACGCGGTGATGGAAGTGATCGCCGAGATGCCGCGCCTGCGTCGTCTCGATCTGCGCCAGACCGCGATCGGCGACGCCGGCCTGGCAAAGCTGCGCGGCCATCACGCGCTCGAAGAACTCGTGCTCGCGAGCACCGACATCACGGATGCCGCACTCGACACACTTCTCGAGCTCCCCGCTCTCGAGCGACTCTGGATATGGGAAGCAAATCTCAATGCGGAGTCCATCGCGCGGCTGCGCGCCGAACGCCCGGAGCTTATCCTCGACACCGGCGAAAGCGCCGACGCCGTCGCCCTCGAGACCGAAGGCGAACTCAGCTTCAGCAGCGATGCTCCTTCGCCGGACGCGCCGCCGCTGCCCGCGGGACTCGCGCCGATCAACACCGTCTGTCCGGTGAGCGGTGATCCCGCCAACGCCAAGTACGCCATCCTCTTCGAAGGACGCATCATCGCCTTTTGCTGCCCCAACTGCCCCAAGCAGTTCTGGGCCGACCCCGAGGCCTTTCGCGCCAAACTGCCCTGATATCCTGTGCGGCGCATGGCCGCGATCCGCACGCTGGAGCAGGACGGGGTCGCGCTCCTGCGCGCGCTGAGTGAGGACGGCTCCTCCCTGCGTGAAGATTGGAAGGGCGCGCTGCCGTCGGACGAGGTTGCTCTCGCGATCTGGCGCGCGATGCTCACGACGCGTCTGCTCGACGACCGCATGCTCAAACTGCAACGGCAGGGGCGCGTGGCTTTCGTCGGCACCTCCACCGGTTCCGAAGCCGCCATCCACGGCTCGGCCGCAGCCTTCGCTCCAGAGGATTGGATCTTCAGCGGCTTGCGGGAGGGCGGCGCCGCCGTGCAGCGCGGCATGCCGATCGCCGAGTACGTCGCCCACATGTTCGGCAACGCCGAGGACACGGCGAAGGGTCGGCAGATGCCGAACCACTTCCAGTGCCGCGAGGCCAATTTCGTGTCCTGGTCCAGCGTGATCGGCACGCAGTTGCCGCACGCGGCGGGGGTGGCGCTGGCCTTTCGTCGCCGCCAGGAGGCGAAAGTGGTTTGTGGCTACTGCGGCGACGGCGCGACATCCTCCTCCGGCTTCCACAGCGCACTCAATTTCGCCGCCGTTTACAAGGCTCCGATAGTGTTCGTGGTGATGGACAACGGGTGGGCGATCTCCGTACCGAGCGCCAAGCAGACTTCAGCACGATCCTATGGCTCAAAGGCACGCGCCTACGGCATGCCTGGCGTTGACGTTGACGGCAACGACTTCCTCGCCGCGTGGTCGGCGACGCACGAGGCCGTGGAACGCGCCCGCCGCGGCGACGGACCGAGCCTGATCTGCCTGCGGACCTACCGAATCGGAGGACACTCCTCTTCAGACGATCCCACGCGCTATCGCGACGCTGCCGAAGTGGAGTACTGGAGCAAGCGAGATCCGATCCAGCGCGCCGAGGCGCAGCTTCGCGCACGCGGACTGCTCGATGACGCGCAGCGCGAGCAGATCGCGCAGGAGATCGGAGCGCGCATCGCAGCGGCGGTGGAACACGCCGAGCTTGTCGGTTCGCCGCCGCTGGAGACGCTGGTCGAGGACGTCTATGCGCAGCCGCCGCGCCACCTCACGCGTCAGGTGGTGGATGCACTGCGCATTCGCGAGGAGCAGGGCGAAGCCGCGCGCATTCAGGGCAAGTTTCCGCTCTGAGCCGTCACTGCTGCGTCTCAGTCTCAACAATACGCAAGGGACGTGCGCCGCGAGATTTAGGACTGATTTGGTGCTCGATCCCTGCCGATTTCACGCTTCCTCCCACGCGCAGGCGTCATTATTCTGTTTCCGCATCGCGATTGGCTCCCCCCGTCGAAATGAGTGGGAGAGGGTCCAATCGGGCTGGCCAGAAGTCACAGACCCTTCATGAACCTCTTCCAGTTCCCCCGGTGGACGGACACGCTCCGACCCCTGCTGGGCATCGCCGCCGTGCTGACGCCGACTTACATCGTCGCGCTGTTCGTCTACGGCGCTTCGGCGGAGACCCTGCAGGTCGGTTACGCACCCGTGCAGCCGATTCCTTTCAGCCACGCGCTGCACGCCGGCAAGCTCGGCCTCGACTGCCGCTACTGCCACAACACCGTCGAATCGGCGGACGCCGCCGCGATTCCGCCGCTGGCGACCTGCATGAACTGCCACACGCAGATTCGTCCGAATTCACCCAAACTTCAATTGCTGCGCGACGCTTACGAAGGTGGCGCACCGGTGAAGTGGGTGAAAGTGCACGACCTACCGGAGTTCTCCTACTTCTCGCACGCGCCGCACCTCCAGGCCGGCGTGTCCTGCGTCGAATGCCACGGCCGCGTGGATCAGATGGAAGTGGTCGAGACCGTCGCGTCGCTGTCGATGGGTTGGTGCCTTGAGTGTCACCGCGATCCGGCGCCGCGTCTGCGCCCGCGCGAGGAAGTCTTCAACCTCGGCTGGACCACCACCGAGGACCGCCGCGCGCTCGGCGAGCGACTGATCGCCGCGCACGGCCTCAACCCCCGCCAGGACTGCTCGACTTGCCACCGATGAATCAATCCGCGAGCACGCAACGCTACTGGCGCAGTCTCGAAGATCTCGCCAAGACGCCGGAGTATCAGGAGCTCGTCTCCAAGGAATTCCCGGCCGGTCCGGAGGAGGATTGGACTGCCTCGAGCCGCCGTCGCTTCCTGCAACTGATGGGCGCGTCCATCGCGCTCGGCACTGCGGCCTCCTGCCAGTTCGAGGCGGAGCACATCCTGCCCGTCAAGTCGCGCGACGAAGATCGCGTGCCGGGCAAGCCGAAGTTCTACGCCGGTGCGATGGAACTCGGCGGTTGGTCGCAGCCACTGCTGGTGACCTGCTACGACGGCCGCCCGACCAAGGTCGAAGGCAACCCGGAGCACGCCGAGAGCCGCGGTGCTTCCACCACCTGGGCGCAGGCCGCGATTCTCGGCCTCTACGATCCGGACCGTAGCCGCACACCGCTGCGAGACGGCGCGGATGCGACTTGGGCGGAGTTCGAGGAGTTCTCGAACGCTCACTTCCGCGAGCTCAAGAGTCGGCAGGGAGAAGGGCTCTCGGTGCTGGCGCAACCGAGCCGCGCACCGGCCTTCCGTCGCGCTGCCGCTGCCTTCCGTAAATTCTTCCCTAAAGCGACTTGGACCGAATGGGAGCCGCTGCAGAGTGACGCTGAGGAAGCGGGCTGCTTGGCCGCCTTCGGACAGTCCGTGCGTTCGCGCTACAAGCTGGCCGACGCGCGTGCGATTCTCGCACTCGACGACGACCTCTTGCACATGCGCCCGGACTCCACGCGCCTCGCGCGCGAATTCGCCGCGCGCCGCCGCCCGGAAGCCGGATGGATGAACCGCTTGTGGTCGGTCGAGCCGGTCTTCACCGTCACCGGCGCAGCGGCCGATCACCGGCTGCCCTTGCGTCGCGGACAGGTCGGTGCCTTCCTCGCGCTGCTCGAAGCCAAACTGGTCGAGAAGGGACTCTCGCATCCGCAGGCCGACGCCGCCCGCAATGGCGCGCCGCGTCTCGAAGCTCCGGGTCTCGCGAAGTTCGTGGATGCAGTCGCCGACGATCTCCTCGAATCGTCGAAGCTTAACGGCGCCGTGATCAGCGTCGGCCCGACCCAACCCGCCGCCGTGCATGCGCGCGCGCAGCGTCTCAATCTGCTGCTCGGCGCGCTCGGCAAGACGGTCGAGTTCCTCGCCACCGAAGGCCCGGATGAGAGCGCCACCGCGTTGCCCGCCCTCGCTGAAGCTCTGCGCGCCGGCAAGGTCGGAACACTGGTGGTGCTCGGCGGCAATCCCGCTTACGAAGCGCCGGCCGATCTCGACTTCGGCACTGCGCTGGCGGCGGCGACCACGCGCATTCACCTCGGCCTCTACGCTGAGGAAACCGCGGCCAAGTGCCAGTGGCATCTACCGCAGGCGCACTTCCTCGAGTCCTGGAGCGATGGCCTCGCCGCCGACGGCACTCAGCTCGTCGGTCAGCCGATGATCGAGCCGATCTGGGGCGCGCGCAGCCCGATGGAGATGCTCTCCCTGCTGATGGGCAACCCGCGCGAAGGCATGGCGATGGTGCGTGAAGCCGTCGGCGGCAGCGACGCCGTTTGGCGCAAGGCGGTGCACGACGGCTTCACTGCCGGCGGTGCCGCGAAGGCGGTGGCGGTTGAGGCGCGCAGTCTGCCGGTCGCGTCTTTCGACGAGGCTTCACTGGTTGCGACGACCGGAGCGCTCGAGTTGAACTTCGCGCCTTGCACCAAGGTGTGGGACGGGCGCTTCGCCAACAATGGCTGGCTGCAGGAGCTGCCGGACGCGATGGCGAAGATCACCTGGGGCAACGTCGCCTTCGTCTCGTACAAGACCGCGAAGGATCTCGGCATCGCCAACCAGGAAATGATCCGCGTTGAAGTCGGCGGTCGTTCGCTCGAGATCGTCGCCTGCACGATGCCCGGCGCCGCCGACGGCCAACTGACCGTGCAACTCGGCTACGGCCGCGTCGCGGCGGGACACGTCGCCGGACTCAACGACGACTGGGTCGAGACGGTAGGTTTCGACACCTACCAATTGCGCGCGAGCGCATCGCTGTGGACCGTTGCCGGCGCACGCGTCAGCGGCACCGGTATCGAGTACAAGATCGCGAGCACGCAGGACAACCACATGATCGACGAGGTCGGTCTGAAGGGTCGTGCGGATCGTCTCGGCGAACTCGTGCGCGAAAGCAATGCCGAGGGCTACCAGGAAAACCCCGACTTCGCCAAGCGCGCGGCGGACTTCTGGGGACCCGAAGATTCCTTGTTCAAAGAGGTCGTATTCGACGGCGAATACCGCTGGGGCATGGCGGTGGATCTCTCCACCTGCACCGGCTGCGGCTCGTGCACCATTGCCTGCCAAGCCGAGAACAACATTGGTGTGGTCGGACGCGAACAAGTGCTCAAAGGTCGCGAACTGCACTGGATTCGTATGGACCGCTACTTCTCCGGTCCGGTCGAGAACCCGCAGGCGGTGCACCAACCGGTGGCCTGCCAACAGTGCGAACTCGCGCCGTGCGAGAGCGTGTGCCCGGTGGCTGCCACCACGCACACCAGCGAAGGCCTCAACGACATGGTCTACAACCGTTGCGTCGGCACGCGCTACTGCTCGAACAACTGCCCTTACAAGGTCAGGCGTTTCAACTTCTTCAACTTCCACAAGGACAACAACAAGCCCGGCAACGAGGTCTTGTTCATGGCCAACAATCCGGAAGTCACGGTGCGCTCACGCGGCGTGATGGAGAAGTGCACCTTCTGCGTGCAGCGGATTCAGTCCGCGCGCGTGAGGGCGAAGGTCGAGGATCGCAAGATCCGCGACGGTGACGTCCGCACCGCATGCCAGCAGGTCTGCCCGAGCGGCTCGATCGTCTTCGGCGACCTCGCCGACGAGAACAGCGCCGTCAGCAAGGCGCACGCCAATCGCCGTTCCTACACGATGCTGGCCGAGTTGAACAACAAGCCGCGGAACCGCTACCTGGCGCGCATCCGCAATCCGCACCACGCGCTCGAACTCCCGGTCGTGAACACGGAGGTCGGTCATGGCTGATCACGGATCTGGAGTGATCTCCCCCGAGCGCCTGAAGCAGGCCGAGGCGGAAGGCATTTACGCGCCGCCCCTGGTGCGCGGCAAGGACGACTTCGCCTTCCTCACCGAGACGGTGTGCAGCGTGACCGAAGCCAAGCGTCCGCCGAAGGCGTGGTACGTGATCTTCGGTTGCGGCGTGCTGCTGCTTGGTGCCCTGCTGGCGATGATCGTCCACTTGGTGGCGACCGGCGTCGGCGTGTGGGGCAACAACCAGCCCGTCGCCTGGGCATGGCCGATCGTGAACTTCGTGTTCTGGGTCGGCATCGGTCACGCGGGAACGCTGATCTCGGCGATCCTGTTCCTGTTCCGACAGGGTTGGCGAACCGCGATCAACCGCTTCGCGGAGGCGATGACCATCTTCGCGGTCATTTGCGCGGGCATGTTCCCCGCGATTCACGTCGGCCGCATCTGGGTGGTGTACTGGTTGTTCCCGATCCCCAACCAGATGAACATGTGGCCGAACTTCCGCAGCCCCTTGCTGTGGGACGTGTTCGCGGTCAGCACTTACTTCTCGGTGTCGCTGCTGTTCTGGTACATGGGCATGGTGCCCGACCTCGCGACGTTGCGCGATCGAGCGGTCAGCAAGGTGCGGCGATTCTGGTACGGCCTGTTCTCACTCGGCTGGACCGGATCCAACCGTCAATGGCACCGCTACGAGCGCGCCTATCTGATCCTCGCCGCGCTGGCGACGCCGCTGGTGCTCTCGGTGCACTCGGTGGTGTCCTTCGACTTTGCGGCGGCGCAGTTGCCCGGCTGGCACACCACGATTTTCCCGCCCTACTTCGTTGCGGGCGCAATCTTCTCCGGCTTCGGCATGGTGCTGTCGCTGGCGATTCCGGCGCGCGTCCTGTTCGGCTTCAAGGACATCATCACCGAACGCCACGTCGAGCTGATGTGCAAGGTGATCATGGCCACCGGCATGATGGTCGGTTACGCCTACGCGATGGAGTTCTTCATGGCGTGGTACAGCGGTAACAAGTACGAGGGCTTCACCTTCGTCAACCGCGCGACCGGACCCTATTGGTGGGCGTACTGGATCATGGTGTCCTGCAACGTGATCTCGCCGCAGATCTTCTGGTTCAAGAAGGCGCGCACCAACATGCTGCTGGTGTTCATCGTTTCGATCTTCGTGAACATCGGGATGTGGTTCGAGCGCTTCGTGATCACGGTCACCTCGCTGAACCGCGACTTCCTGCCTTCGTCGTGGCACTACTTCAGTCCGACTTGGGTGGACATCCTCACCTTCGCCGGCAGTTTCGGCCTGTTCTTCACTTTCTTCATGCTGTTCTGTCGCTACCTGCCGCAGGTGGCGCTGTCTGAAATCAAGAACGTCACGCCGCACGCGCACGGAGGCGCGCACTAGGAGTCATCCGATGAGTCGCATCGAATCCAAGACCTGGGGCGTGATGGCCGAGTTCGAGAACGTGGACCAAGTGCTCCACGCGGCCGCGGAAGTTCGCAAGGCGGGCTTCACGCGCTGGGACTGCTACACGCCGTTCCCGGTGCACGGCCTCGACGACGCGATGGGAGTGAAGCCCACGCGCCTGCCGTGGATCGTCGTGGTGATGGGCGCGCTCGGCGTCGGCCTCTCACAACTCATGCAGCACTGGATGAACGGGGTGGACTATCCCTTCATCATCAGCGGCAAGCCGATGATCTCTTGGCCGTCGTCGATTCCGGTGACCTTCGAGATGATGGTGCTGTTCGCGGCCTTCACCGCTTTCTTCGCGATGTGGATCGCGAACGACCTGCCGCGCTGGTTCCATCCGCTGCACCACAAGCCGCGTTTCGCGCGCGCCACCAACGATCGCTTCTTCGTGGCAATCGAGGCCGCCGATCCGCAGTTCGACGAGCACCGCACCGCCGACTTCCTGCGCGGTTTGCACGCCGGGGCGGTCGAAACCGTCGAGACTCCCGCCAGCAACGGAAAGATTCCGACCGGCATCCTGCGCACCGTGGTGGTGATGTCCTGCTTCGCGCTGATCCCGCCCGCGATGATCTACAAAGCGCGCTACGAGCCGAGCGCGGAACCGCCGATCAACCTGGTCCCCGACATGGACGATCAGGCCAAGTTCCGCGCGCAGGGCGAGACCGTCCTGTTCGCCGACGGACGCATGTCGCGGAGTCCCGCGGTCGGCACCGTCGCGCGTGGTGAACTGCGCGAGGACACTGCCTACTGGACGGGGATGGTCGGCGACGCCTTCGTCACCAAGGTGCCGTCCTCGGTGAAGGTTACGCCCGAACTGCTCGACCGCGGTCAGCAGCGCTACGGCATCTACTGCGCACCGTGTCACGACTACACCGGCAGCGGCAACGGCACCATACACCAGGCTGCGGTGCCGCTCACCGAACTCAATCTGGCGATGTGGACGCAGCCGACCAACCTGCACGACGAGCGCCTCCGCAGTCTCCCCGACGGGGACATCTACAACACGATTCGCCTCGGGAAGAACACCATGCCGGCATACGGCTCTCAGATTCCTGCTCAAGACCGTTGGGCGATCGTCCTCTACGTCCGGGCCTTGCAGGCCAGCCGCCAGCAGTAGCGCCGAAGATGAGCGACCACTCCCAAGTTCTTGCAGACTGCCAAGCGGGCGACGTCGCCCCGCGCGCGGCGCGCATCGGCCTGATCGTCGGCGTGATCGGCCTGATCGCCGGCGCGGTCTGGTCCTACCTGGTCAAAGGCGACCAAGAGTCGCGCACCCAATTCTGGTACGCCTACCTGACGGCCTTCTTCTGGGCGCTGACCATCGGCCTCGGTTCGATGCTGTTCACGGTGATCATGCATCTGGTCGGCGCGCACTGGAGCGTCAGCGTCCGACGACTCGCCGAAGTCACGCAGTCCGCACTTCCGGTGCTGTGCTTGCTCGGCCTGCCGCTGCTCTACCCGCTGCTCTCCGATGACGTCACGGTGTGGCGTTGGGCCGCCGGCGGACACGACGATGCGCACGCCGTAGAGGCGCCGGTGCAGGATCTCGGCACGCAACTCGCGCAGGATGAGCACCATCACCTCGGCGCGCACAAGCTGCCCTATCTCAACGTCACCTTCCTGCTGATTCGCTTCGCGATCTACGGGCTGATCTGGTGGCGTCTGTCGCGCTACTACTTGCAGCGCTCCGTGCAGCAGGACACCGCGCAAGGATTCGAACCGACGCGCCGCATGCGCAAGTGGAGCGCGCCGACGGTGATCCTGTTCGCGCTGACAATCAGCTTCGCTTCCTTCGACTTGCTGATGTCGCTCGACGAAACGTGGTTCAGCACCATGTTCGGGGTCAACATCTTCGCGGGGGCGTTCATGTCGTCCTTCGCCTGGGTGATCCTGATGGCGAAGTATTTGCAGTCGAAGGGCCGGATGACGCAGGTCGTCAACACCGAGCACTACCATGACCTCGGCAAGATGATGTTCGCCTTCATCTGCTTTTGGGGCTACACCGGCTTCAGCCAATTCATGCTGATCTGGTACGCGAACATGCCGGAGGAGACGCACTGGTTCCAGTACCGCATTTCTCCGGCGTGGATCGAGTGGTCCTGGCTGATGATGTTCGGGCACTTCATGCTGCCGTTCATCGCGCTGATGTCGCGTCACGTCAAGCGGAACAAGCACGCGCTGACTTTCTGGGCCGCGTACATGCTGTTGATGCACTGGGTCGACATCTACTGGATCGTGATGCCCAGCCTCGAAGCCAGTGCGACCGCCGAGCACAACCCGGTCGGTCCGATGGACTTCGCACTGCTGATCGGCATGGCCGGTCTGCTGGTCTGGGCGGTCGCGCGCAAGCTCGACAAGCAGTCCCTCGTCCCGGTCGGCGATCCGTTGCTCGATCGCTGCCTCCACTTCAAGAACGCCTGATCACGGATCCAAAGCCATGGCAGTTCAACACGACGACATCGACACCGGCCTGCTGGCGACCATCGGTCTGGCTGGCGCCGCCCTGGTGATCGCGGGCGCGTACTACGCAACCGGGATCTACTGGGACTACAAGCGGACCGACAAGGTCAATCGCAGCATTCAGCCCGCGATCGAGCGGATGCAAGACGCGCGCCAACTCGAGCTCGACGCGCTCGCTACGGGCCCGGTCACCATCGATCAAGCCAAGCAAGCCGTCGTGGAGAAATACCGCTAGCCCACCATGCTCGCGCTCATCCTCGCCGCCGCCGCTCTGCAGGCACCGCCCACCAGCTTCGCTGGTCCGCGCGCGGGTGTCGAACTGCCGCAGTTGAAGGGCGTGGACGTGGTCGAGAAGCTCGAAGCCGAGCTGCCGAAGGATCTCGAGTTCCGCGATCCCGAGGGGCGCACCGTCTCGCTCGGTTCGCTGTTCGACGGCAAGCGCCCGGTGGTGCTGAGCTTCAACTACGAGAACTGCCCACAGTTGTGTTCCTTGCAACTCGGAGGCTTCGTGGACGCCCTCAATCAGGAGACGCAGTGGACCGTCGGCGAGCAGTTCCGGGTCGTCACCATTGGTTTGGACCCGAACGAGGACGACGAGCACGCGCAACTCTTCCGCGAGCGCGTGCTCGGCCAATACCGCGGCGGCGAGGCGGCGACAGCCGCCGAAGGCTGGACCTTCCTGCGCGGGACCACCGAAACGGTGCGCGCTCTCGCCGACGCTGTCGGCTACGGCTACAAGTACGACGAGGAGCGCGACGAGTACGCGCACCACGCCGCGATGGCGCTGATCTCCCCGGCCGGAAGGGTCGCGCGCTATCTCTACGGCATCGAGTTCGAACCGCAGGTTCTGCGCTTGTCGCTGGCGGAAACCGCCGCCGGCGAATTCGTGAGCACCCGGGACCGGATCCTCCTGTCCTGCTATGTGTTCGACCCAACCAGCAACTCCTACATGCTCAGGATGTGGACAATCGCCCGCATCGTGTTGGGCGTGATGGCTCTGACCACGATCGGCTCTCTGTGGTGGCTGCACCGCAACGTGAAGCCCAAGAAACTCCTCAGCGCAGCAGCAAAATGATGCCGCTCCTCGCCGCAGCTCTGGCCGCGATTCCGCAACAGGAATCCGCGCCGCCGTACGACCCGCTCGGCATGTTCCCGCCCAACGCTTCCCACAATGCGGGAAACAGCGACTGGGTGTACTACTTCATCTTCTGGACCAGCCTGGTGGTCCTGATCGGCGTGTGCTTGGCGACCCTCTGGTTCGCTTACAGATACCGCCGTTCGAAGGTCGGGCTGATCCCGCAGGACTCTCCGCACCACAGCACCACGCTCGAGATCGTGTGGTCGGTGGTACCGGCCGGCTTCCTGGTGGCGATGTTTTGGTACGGCTTCCTCGACTACGAGGACCGCCGCTCGATTCCGGCCGACTCCTACGAGATCCAGGTCTCGGCGCGCAAGTGGTCGTGGACCTTCACCTACCCGAACGGTTACCAGTCGCAGCACTTGACCGTTCCTTCCGATCGCAACGTCAGCCTCCGTCTCAGTTCTGAGGACGTGTTGCACTCGGTGTTCATCCCCGCCTTCCGCGTGAAGATGGACGTAGTGCCCGGCCGCTACAACTGGATGTGGTTCCGCGCCATCGAAGAAGGTGTGTACCCGCTCTACTGCACGGAATACTGCGGCCAACAGCACTCGCAGATGGACGCGCGGGTCACCGTGCTGACCGATACCGAGTTCGATGCGTGGATGTTCAAGGAGATGGATCCTTCGAACTTCACCACCGAGCAGAATGCGACGAAGGTCATGGGCTCGGCGGGATGCTCGGCATGCCATTCCTTGGACGGCAGTGCGAGCACGGGACCGACTTTTGCTGGCATGTTCGGCACGCAACGTGCGCTCGCCGACGGCACTTCCGTGATTTATGACGAGAACTACATCCGCGAGTCGATCCTGACTCCGAACGCGAAGATCGCCAACGGCTTCGCGCCGAATCTGATGCCCGCGAACTTCGCTGCCACGCTCAATGATCAGAAGATCGAATGGTTGATCTACCTGATCAAGTCCAAGGGGGCTCAGTAGCGAGGAGATCCTGATCATGTTCCCCGCCTCCAACGCGCTACAGCGCACCAACTACCTGAACGCACAGAAAGGGTGGTGGTCCTGGTTCTGGACCATTGACCACAAGCGGCTCGGGCTCATGTACCTCTGGGGAGTCCTCGCGATGTTCGCCTTCGGCGGATTCTTCGCGATGATGATCCGGATGCAGTTGATGACCCCGGATACCCCGGTCTGGGACCCGGAATTCTCGGCCGCCGCGGACGCGCTCACCAAGATGGACGCGTACAACCGCATGTTCACGGTGCACGGCGCAGTGATGATCTTCTTGGTCATCATTCCGGGCATCCCCGCGGCGCTCGGCAACTTCGTGCTGCCGATGATGCTCGGCGCGAAGGACGTGGCCTTCCCACGGCTCAACCGCTTCAGTTTCCACCTGTGGCTGCTCGGCGCGCTGTGCTTCGTGCTGACCTTCACGGTCGGCGGTCTCGACACTGGCTGGACTTTCTACCCGACCTACAGCACCAGTAGCGCAGGTCCTGCGGTCATTTTCGGCACCCTCGGCGCGTTCATCCTCGGCTTCTCGTCGATCTTCACCGGTCTCAACTTCGTGGTCACCATCCACAAGCTGCGACCGCCGAGTATGAACTGGTTCAAGATGCCGCTGTTCCTGTGGGCGATCTACGCCACGGCGGTGCTGCAGATTCTGGCCACGCCGGTGATCGGCATCTCACTGCTGTTGCTGCTGGTCGAGTACACCATGCAGATCGGCATCTTCACGCCGGAGTTGGGCGGCGATCCGGTGTTCTTCCAACACCTGTTCTGGTTCTACTCTCACCCGGCGGTGTACATCATGATCCTGCCGGCGATGGGCGTGATGTCGGAGCTGATCGCCACCTTCAGCCGCAAGCCGATCTTCGGCTACAAGTCCATCGCGATGTCCTCGCTCGCGATCGCGGTGATCTCCTTCATTGTGTGGGGGCACCACATGTTCGTCTCGGGCCAGTCGCCCTTGATGAGCACGATTTTCTCCTTCCTGACCTTCGCGGTGGCGATTCCATCGGCGATCAAAGTGTTCAACTGGGTCAGCACGATGTACAAGGGGTCGATCTCCTTCGCCACGCCGATGCTCTATGCGCTGAGCATCATCTGGCTGTTCGGCGTGGGGGGTCTGACTGGACTGTTCCTGTCTACGATGGGTACGGACATCCACCTGCACGACACCTACTTCGTGGTCGCGCACTTCCACTTCGTGATGGTGGGCTCGGCGATCTTCGCCTTCATCGGCGGCATTTACTACTGGCTGCCGAAGATGTACGGCCGCATGCCGAGCGAGAGGCTCGGCCGCATCACGTGGTTCCTGAACTTCCTCGGCTTCAACCTGACCTTCCTGCCGCAGTTCGTGGCCGGAACCAAGGGCATGCCACGGCGCTACTTCGACTACGACCCGCAGTTCGCCAGTTACAACTGGTGGTCTTCGATCGGCGCGATCTTCATCCTCGCCGGCATGATCCTGACCTTGATTGCCATCATTCATGCGATCAAGCGCGGTAAGCCCGCTCCAGCCAACCCCTGGGGTGGCGTCACGCTCGAGTGGATGACCGAAAGCCCGCCGCCGGAGCACAACTTCGAGGGTGATGCGCCGGAAGTCGGCGATCCCTACGACGTGAGTCTGGTGGACTTCAGGAGCGACGAGGAAGGCTTCGTGCCGGCCAAGCCGCTGGCCTCCGACCCGCGCATGTACGACTACCAGGCCTCGCTGAAGTCCGGAGTCGCCCACGCCAACCTGCACCCCTAACGCGATGACCGCCTCCGCCCACGCTCATCACGGTCCCGCGCACCTGCAGCATCACTTCGAGACTTCGGAGCAGCAGTTCGACTCCGCCAAGCTCGGTCTGTGGGTGTTCCTGCTCACCGAGGTGCTGTTCTTCAGCGCGCTGTTCGTCGCCTACACGACCTACCGCTCGCTGCACCCGGAGGTCTTCGCCTACGCCTCGAACTACCTCGACACCAATCTCGGCGCCGCCAACACCGCGGTGCTGCTGTTGTCCTCCTTCACGGTGGCCTGGGGCGTGCGCAACGCGCAGCTCGGTCAGCGCAAGCTTTTGATCATGAATTTGATCATCACGTTGCTCTGCGCCGCGACCTTCATGGGCATCAAGTACATGGAGTACTCGCACAAGTACCACGAAGGTTTGCTGTGGGGGGGTGCCGAACACTCCATCTTCAAGCACAACGAGTTCATGATTCTGGACTCGGTGAAGGAGAACAGCACTGCTTGGAACGAAGGTCACGGCGTCAACGGAGCTCCGGTCAAGGATCTGACCGGCGATCAACGACGCGAAGTCAGCATCTTCTTCGCGATCTACTTCTGCCTGACCGGTCTGCACGGCATCCACGTCATCGTCGGCATGATCGTGCTGTCGTGGGTCCTGATCAAAGTGATCCGACGCAAGATCACGCCGGAGTACTACACCCCAGTGGACCTCGGTGCCTTGTACTGGCATTTGGTCGACCTGGTGTGGATCTTCCTGTTCCCGCTGCTCTACCTGATCACTTAGGAGAAGCGATGAGCCACCACAAATCCCACGACACTCACGATCACGGCGACTGTCACGGCGAGCACAAAGGGCCGCACGTCGTTTCGCTCGGCTTGCTGGCCGGCGTGCTGATCGTTCTGCTCGCGCTGACCGGCCTCACCGTCTACACCGGCAAGATGGATCTGCACGGCTGGGACGTCACCGTGGCGATGATCATCGCCACCGTCAAGGCGACGATCGTCTGCATGATCTTCATGCACCTGCTGTGGGACCGGAAGTTCAACGGCATGATCTTCCTGTTCGCGGTGATGCTGCTCGGCTTGTTCCTCGCCTTCGGCGTGCTCGATCTCGGCCAGTACCAGGCCAACGTGGACGCCTATCGCGCGGATCACATCCTGCCCCAGTAGTGAATCAATCCGAACGCGCAGGAGCCGGCGCCCCCGCAACGGGCGTCGGCTCCTTCGGTTTGACGCTGTTCCTGGTGGCGCTGGCAGTGTTGTTCGCCGCCACTCTGGTCTCGACCTGGTTCTTCCGCGGCGGACTCGGGCTGTCGAGCGAGAGCCTGCCTGCGGTCCCGCCCGGAGTCTGGGCCACGACCGCGATCCTGGTGCTCTTGTCCTGGTTCGCCGAGAGCGGCGCGCGCGCCGCCTGCGCAGCGGGGGGCCGCGCTGCCCGCACTGCGCTGCTCGGCGCGGGACTCTGTTCGCTATTTTTCCTCGCCGGCCAAGTCTGGAACTGGAGCTTCTTGATCGGGATCCGCGCCGAGGGTACGCGCGTCTCCTTCTACGAGTTCAACTTCTACTTGCTGACCATGCTGCACGCGCTGCACGTACTCGGCGGCATGGTGTGGATGGGAATCGCAATCCATCGCGCTGCCGCCGATGCGCCGTCGGCCGCCGCGACGGCGCGCAGCAATGCGCACTATTGGCACTTCTTGGCCGGGGTCTGGGCGGTGGTCCTGCTCGACCTCTACCTGACGCGCATCGAGCATCCCTCTGAGACCTGGCTCGGTCCCGCTTCGCTCTTTCTGGCTGGCTTGGCCGCGGCCGCCTGCATCGCCTACCAAGCCGTCGCCATCCGCGATCTCCGCGCGCACGGGAGGTCCGGCCTGGCGGCGTGGTCGCTCCTCCCGCCCTTCGCCTTCCTGGCCTTCTGGGCCCACGCCGGCGACTGGGGCCGCGAGCGAACCCTGGCGCGCTGGGCTCTGGTCAGCATGGTCGCCCTCGCCTTGGTCCTGGTCGCCGTGGCCGTCCACGCCGACGTCCTGTTTCCGGCGGAGGGCCCCGGCCAGCCCCTGCTTCCGGGCGGAATAGGAAGATAATCCGATCCAAAGGTCTTGATTTTTGCGACCGAATGGTCTATTTTCAAGCCGTCCTCGAGGAGGACCCCGATGTACGGCAAAGCTACTGAAACCGCCATTTCCGCCATGACGCGGCTCGCGGAGGTTTATGAAGGCTCCGCGGGTCGGTTGTCGGCGATCGAGATCGCGGACAACCGTCGGCTCGCGCGGCCCTTCGTGGGCAAGATCCTCACCACCCTCTCGCAAGCGGGATTGGTGATCGGTTCGCGTGGTCCGGGCGGTGGCTTTCGCCTAGCGCGGCATCCGCGTGAGATCCGCCTTTTCGAAATCTTCACGCTTTTCGAGCGCGAGAACCTCAGCAACGAATGTCCCTTCGGCGCCGGCACCTGCGGCATGGGCAACCCCTGTCCTTTGCACGACAAGCTGGTGCGCGTGCGCGAAGAAGTAGATCGCGTGCTGCACGGCACCACGCTCGAGGAGTTTCGCATCGCCTTCCAAGTCGAAGGTCTGCGCCCGATCTATCCCGACGACGTGAAGAAGCCCGAGAAGCGCAAGTCCTTCCGGGCGAGCAGGTCGAGCGGCAGTCAGGGGCGCAAGAACGCCAAGCGCTAGAGGCCACGCGCCCACGCGGGGCGGAAGGGTGCCGATTCTGGCGCCGCCAGCACGCGATCGAGCCCGGCGAGCAGTGTCGGCTGATCCTTTGGCAGGGTGCCGGCCAGCGCCAGCCAGTTGCTGGCATGATTGCTGCGAAAGATCGTGGCGCGGCAAGCGAGAGCGCCGAGAAAGACGCGCAGTTCCGCAGCGAGTTCGACTGGATCGAGATGATCCACTTCGCCGCGCGCGTCCTGTTCCGCGAGTGGCGTGCCCGCCACGGGCGTCATCACTAGCGTCGAGACGAAGCGCGGTTGGATCGCGTTGACCAGCGCAGCCGAGGCCAGTGCGTGTTCGCGCGAGAGCGCGCGGCCGCCGGCACCGAGCAGGATCATGGTGGAGAGTTTCACTCCTGCTTCATGCGCCTTGAGGGCGACGCGACGCATCTCGGCGGCGTCCACGCCCTTGTCGAGATGATCGAGGACGGCGTCGTGGCCGGACTCGATGCCGAGGTAATACAGGCTCAGGCCTTTGTCCTTCAGCCGCTGCATCTCCTCCACGCTGCGGATTTGCAGCGCTTGCGGCGAGGCGTAGCAAGAGACGCGACGCAGTCCGGGCCAACGCTCACGCAGCGCGTCGAGCAGTGCCTCGAGGAAGGAGGCCTTGGCGATCAGGGCGTCGCCGTCGGCGAGGAAGACTTTGGCGGGGGCGCCGAAGGCTTCATCTACGCGCGCAATCTCCGCCTCGAGCTCCTCCAAGGGCCGCACGCGGAAACGCTTGTCGCGGTACATCGCGCAGAAGCTGCAGCGGTTCCAGGAGCAGCCGATGGTCGCCTGCAGGATCAGCGCATCTGCCTCGGAGGGCGGGCGGTAGAGAGTGCCTTCGTACTGCAGCAAGCTTGGACGCTTCGGGGATCTTCCATTCTAGATGGAGGGTGGTTTCGGCCGATAGGGAGCGATGAGGAGCCCGCAGGACTCCCTGGAACCCGTGGCGGTGATCGGCTGGGGACGCTTCGGCCGCGCCGTGGGGGAGCGTTTGCTGGAGGGTGGAACGCGCGTGCGCGCATGGGATCCGCGTGCGCCGATGCCGACGACGGTCGCGGCGAAGAGCGCGGCGGACGCGGTGCGCGGAGCAGCCGTGGTGCTGCTGACGGTGCCGGTGCCGAGCACCGCAAGTGTGCTGCGCGAGCTGCGGCCTCATTTCGATGCGCAGAGTCTGATCCTTGAGGCCGGCTCGGTGAAGAGCGGACCGATTGCCGCATTGGAAAGCGTGCTCGGCGACGATTTCGCGTGGGCTGCCACGCACCCGCTGTTCGGACCGGTGAGTCTGGCGCTCGGCGAGCGCCCGCTGCGCGTGGTCGTCTGTCCGCGCGCGCGGCAACCGGCGGCGACTGCGCGCGCAGAGGAGTTCTGGCGCGCGCTCGGCTGCGAGATCCTGCGCATGGATCCCGAACCGCACGATCGCGCGATGGCGCAATCGCACGCGCTTGCATTCTTCGTTGCCAAAGGATTTCTCGACTGCGGCTTCGAGCTGGAGAGTGAGTTTGCACCACCTTCGGTGAGTGGCATCGCGCGCACTGTACGCAGCGCGCGCGAGGACGCTGGACAACTGTTCGCGACCCTGCACCGTGAAAATCCTTACTCGAACGATGCCCGTGCGCGTTTGCTCGACGCCCTGCAGGCGGTGGATGCAGCGTTGCGAGCACCACCGGCGCCTGGCGAGCGTGCACACGAGGAAGGCGAGACTTTGCGCCTCGCCGAGCTGGACGAGCCGCCGCCGGAGTTGCGTGCGGCGCGCGAGCGGATTGATGCGCTGGATCAGGAGCTGCTGCGCTTGATCGCGCAGCGCGCCGAGCTGGCCTTGCGGGCTGGCCGCGCCAAAGCCGAGGTCGGACGCGGCGTGCGGGATCCGCGTCGGGAGGAAGAGTTGTTGGCGTCGCGCTCCGCAGGCGCGCTCGCGCTCGGACTCGATCCGGAAGCGGTGTCCGAGATCTTTCGCTCCATCATGAATCTTTCCCGCGCTCATCAGAGCCGCAAATCGTCGTGATCATCACACTCAAAGCCAACGCGCCTGCCGAGGCGGTGGAATTCGTGGTCGAGCAGGCATTGCGCTTCGAGGGCGTGTCGCCGCGCGTACACCGCTTTGCGGGCGTGGGCGGCGAAGTGGTCGAGGTGCACTTGGTGGGAGACACGCAGAAGGTTCCCGAACGCCTTTTCGCCGATCTTCCGGCAGTGCGACGCGTGGTGCGCGTCTCGCAGAAGTACCGCGTGATCGGGCGTCATGGCGCCGCCGACGCCGAGGTTGGGTTCCGCTACAACGGCGTGCGCTTCGACGAGAGCGAAGTGGTGTTGTGCGCGGGATTGTGCGCAGTGGACGTGCACGAGCACGTGGACGCGACGATGCGCGCGGTGGCGGAGCGCGGACTGACCGCCACGCGCATGGGGGCCTACAAGCCGCGCACTTCACCCTACGACTTCCAAGGATTAGGGAAGGATTGTTTGCCTTGGGTCTTCGAGGCGGCGGGCCGTCACGGCATCCGCGTGATCGCGATGGAAGTCTGCGACGTGCGGCACATGGAGGAGATTCGATCCGCTCTGGAGGCTTCGGGCCAGGCCACAGGGGTGATGCTGCAGATCGGCACCCGCAACGCGCAGAACTTCGAGCTCCTGAAGGCCGCCGGCCAACAGAAGGTGTTGCCGGTGTTGTTCAAGCGTGGAATGGGCATCACGCTCGAGGAATCGCTCAACGCGGTCGAATACGTCGCCGCTGAGGGTCAGCCGCACATCGTGTTCTGCCTGCGCGGCGTGAAATCGCACCTCGGCGATCCGCACCGCAACTTGGTGGACTTCGCGCACGTGCCGGTGGTGCGCGCGCAAACGCGCTTGCCGGTGTGCGTGGATCCGAGCCACAGTGTGGGACGCCTGCGCATCATGCCCGACGGAATTCCGGAAGTATTCCATGCCGCAGGACAAGGCGTACTCACGGGTGCGAGCATGGTGCTGGTGGACCTGCACCCGGATCCGCACACGGCACTTTGCGACGGGCCGCAGGCGCTCACTCTCGATTGGTTGCCGCGCCTGCAGGAGTACCTGCAACGGGTGCGTAGCTGTTATGAAGGATTGCTCGCGAGCACCGTGCCCATCGCGCCCGAGCAGCGCCGTGAGCTGCGCTGAGCGTCGCTCAGTCCTCGCGTTCGATTACCCTCACCAGGCCGAGATCCACGTACTGACCTCCGCCGGTCTGCCGACAGTGCACGGCGAGCGAGTTGCGGCCTTGTCGTAGCCTCAACTTCGGCAGCGGGATGAGCTGGTAGTCAGTGACGTAGCCGGCGCGGCTGCAGAGCAGCTCCCCGTTGAGGAAGACCTCGACGTCCTCGTCGTGGTGAAGCCACAACGCTGCGTCGGTCAAGTCGCACGCCTCACTCTCGAAGTCGGTCCGTAGCCAGACATCCGGGGTGTTCCAGACGGAGCCGACCACGGTGCCTGGGGTGCCTTCGGTGCCGAAGCCTCCGGGTCCGGTGTCCCATTTCCGGTCGTCGAAATCCGCGCCGATCCACGACGCATTCGGCGCGGCCGTCGTCCAGCGCCAGATGCGACGTGCGTCGCGCGCGTCGGGCAGAAGGCTCTCGAAGTGGGGCGGCGGGAGCTGCAGTGCGAGGTTGGCGGCCAGGACGCGCGCAGAATCCATCTTCAGTACCGCTCGGTCATAGCTGAGCAATCCGTTGATCTCGTGCTCGACATCGGTGGTTTGGGTGTAGATCGCACCGGCGAGTCCGCGTGCAACGAGCAGCCGTAGGTTGGCGAGCAATTCCTCGTAGTGACGAGTCAATTGTTCAGCGTCATCGTGGCTGCGGTAGCCCCAATTGCCTTCGTCTCGCCAAAGGTGTCCGGGCACCGCGAGCCCGAGTCCGCCGAACTCGCCGAGCACCACCGGTCGCAGAGCTTCGAGCGGAGGCATCGCCGGCCCTGGGTAGGCGTGTTCGTCGCGCAGGTCGCCAGTGCCGAAGTCGTTCCCACCGCTAGCGCTGTTCACAACGCAATCTGTCACCATGTCGCGCAGCCGCTGAGTCAGGCGCTTGGTGTTCCACTGACCCCACGCCTCGTTGTAGAGCGTCCACGCGACGATGCAACCCCAACGGTTGGCGGCGACGATGCTCCCCATTTCCTTCTCGAAGGCCGCTCCCTGCGGTGCGTCTGCCTCGAGTTCGGAACCCTCTCCTGGCTCGCGCCATGGGTACCACTGCGCTGCGCGTGCGGGGTTGGGCAGGTCCTGCCAAACCATCAATCCCAATCGTTCGCAGTTCCAGTACCAGCGCTCCGGCTCGATCTTCACGTGCTTGCGGATCAGGTTGAATCCGAGATCTTTGGTGGTCTGCAAATCGAAGAGCATCGCTTCTTCACTTGGCGCGGTGTAGAGTCCGTCCGGCCACCAACCCTGATCGAGAGGACCGTAGAGGAAGATCGGATTTCCGTTTAGGAAAACGCGGCGATGCGCGGAGTCGTCGCTCTCGATCGTGATCGTGCGGTACGCGAACTCGCAACGAACTTCGTCAACGTAATCCTGTCTATTTCTCAGCTTGAGCACCACTGAGTTCATCGCCGGATTCTCCGGTGACCAAATCGAGAGTGTGTGATCAAGCCCGTTCGTCATTTTCCAAGTGATGTCGGGTCCGACGTCACCAGAGAGACTGCCAAGCCATTCTCCCGTCTCAGCATCTTCCCACTCGATCCAGTCTCGTTCGATCCTTTGCTTCGCTCCGAGGTCAATATCCGCGACGGCCATCTGAAACCATTTCTCCGCCTCCTCCATGGGAGGAAACGTTTCCCAGATGCACTGTCCGAACTGACGCGGCGAAGTGAAACGGACGCTGCGAATGTAGTTTCTCCTCGGCACCGGTTCCGTCCACACCGTCTGCCAGATGCCGGTGACCGGCGTGTACCAGATGCCGGAGTTCTGAACCCGCTGCTTGCCGACCGGTTGCGGACCGGAGTCTGAGGGATCCCAAACCCGAACCAAAAGTTCGTGATCGGTGCCTGCCGCCAGTTTGGGGAGCTCGAAGCTGAAGGGGTCATAGCCGCCCTGGTGCACACCCAAACTGTCTCCGTCCACGAACACCTCGCACTCCCAGTCAACGGCGCCGAAGTGAAGCAACAGGCGTTGGTCTGGCTTGCAGTCGGCACGGAACGTGCGCCGGTACCAGAGCTCCTGCTCCCCACTCACGCGTCGGACGACGCCGGACAGCGTAGACTCCACGCAGAAGGGCACCACGATTTTCCCTTCCCAGTTCTGGGGGCGCTGATCTCCGCGTGGCTGGATCGCGTACTCCCACTGGCCGTTCAGATTGGTCCACTTCTCTCGCACCATGTGCGGCCGCGGGTATTCCGGCAGCGGAGCGTCGGGATTCAGCGCGCGACCCCAGCGGGTCGTCAGCGGAGCGGCGTCCTGGGCGAGGTAGAGGAGCAGTTCAAGCATGATTGCGGAGCATCAACTCCTTGGGGTGTGGCTCGAGGTAGCTCTGACCGGCGAGATAAGAGACGTCGAAGCGGCGCACGTAGTGGCGCACGAGCGTGACCGGTGCAATCAGCGGAACCAAGCCTTTTCCGAAATCGGTGATCAATTCCACCAGCTCCGCTCGCGCGCTTGCATCGAGCTGATCACTGAAATGACCTTGCATGTGCTGGAGCACGTTGACGTGCTTGCGCGGCGTCGCCAGTTTGCGCATCACCGTCATGAAGGAATCCGCGTAGTTCTGCTGGAGTTCCGCACGCGGCGTGGACTTGAGCGCGGCGACCAGTCGCCCGAGCGCGCGATAGCCCTGGGGATCGTGCGCGAGCAGGAGCATCTTTTCAGCGGTGTGGAAGCGCACGAGGTCGCCGGCAGTCCAGCGCGCGCCGAACAACTGCTTCAGGCGACGGTAGGCGAACACGCGCTCGAAGAAATTCTCGCGCAAATGTGGATCGTTGAGGCGACCCTCTTCCTCGACCGGCAAGTGGGGAAACTGCGCCAGAAGTTCCGCCGCGAAAAGCCCGACGCCCTTGCGGACGGGCATGCCGTGATCCGAATACAGCCGTACGCGCTCCATGCCGCAGGAGGGCGAATCCTTCTTCAGGACGTAGCCGTCGAGATCCTCCTCGGCCAGAGCACGCACTCGCGACTTGCTGAAGCGCTTCATAGTCGCGCTGTGGTCCTGACCCGATTTCGGATCCAGCATGCGCGTGGCACCATCCGCGCCGAGCTCCAGCCGTACTGCCGGGCGCGGCGTCCCCATCCCGGACTCCGCTTCAGGGCAGACGGGGATCCAGGCCACGTGCGGCGCCACGGTACCGGTCAGGAACTCGTCGCGCTTGTGACCGCCGTCGTAGCGGATCTTCTCGCCGAGCAGGCAGGCGGCGATGCCGAGGCGGATCGGAGTGTCCACGCGCCGCTATCCTATTCCCTCCCTTCGGAATGCGCATCATGAACAAGATCAAGGTGAAGAACCCGGTCGTCGAACTCGACGGCGACGAAATGACCCGCATCATCTGGGCGTTCATCAAAGAACGCCTGATCCTTCCCTATTTGGACCTGACGCTCGAGTACTACGACCTCGGCATCGAGCATCGCGACGCCACCGACGACCAGGTCACGGTGGACGCCGCCAAGGCGATCCAGCGCCACGGGGTGGGAGTGAAGTGCGCCACCATCACGCCGGACGAGGCGCGCGTGGAGGAGTTCAAGCTCAAGAAGATGTGGCGCTCTCCGAACGGGACGATCCGCAACATTCTCGGCGGCACGGTGTTCCGCGAGCCGATTCTGTGCACCAACATCCCGCGCCTGGTGCCGGGTTGGACGCAGCCGATCGTGATCGGCCGTCACGCGCACGGTGACCAGTACCGCGCTACCGACTTCCGCGTGCCCGGCCCCGGCAAACTGACCATGACCTTCACGCCCTCCGACGGCGGCAAGCCGGTGGTCTATGAGATCATGGATTTCAAGGAATCCGGCGTCGCGATGGGCATGTACAACTTGGACGAGTCCATCCGCGGCTTCGCGCGCGCTTGCCTCAACTACGGTCTGCAACGAGGCTGGCCGGTGTATCTCTCCACCAAGAACACCATCCTCAAGGCCTACGACGGCCGCTTCAAAGATCTCTTCCAAGAGATTTTCGACGCCGAGTTCAAGGCCAAGTTCGCGGCCGCCAAGATCGTTTACGAGCACCGCTTGATTGACGACATGGTCGCTGCCGCGCTCAAGTGGAATGGCGGCTTCGTGTGGGCCTGCAAGAACTACGACGGGGACGTGCAGTCCGACACCGTCGCGCAGGGCTTCGGATCGCTCGGTCTGATGACTTCCGTGCTGATGACGCCCGACGGCAAGACCGTCGAGGCCGAAGCCGCGCACGGCACCGTCACTCGCCACTACCGCGAGCATCAGAAGGGTCGTCCCACCAGCACCAACCCGATCGCGTCCATCTTCGCGTGGACGCGCGGTTTGATGCACCGCGGTGCTCTCGACCAGAATCGCGAGCTCTCCGTGTTCGCCGAGACCTTGGAAAAGGTTTGCGTCGAGACGGTCGAGTCCGGCCACATGACCAAGGACCTCGCCGTGCTAGTGGGCCCCGATCAGAAGTGGCTCACCACCGAGCAGTTCCTCGCCAAGCTGGACGAAGGATTGAAGGCGAAGCGGTCTCCGGCGCGCGCCCGCGCCTAGTCGGTACGCGGCGGAAAGTCCGCGAAGCGTAGTCGCAGCATGCCGAGCTCGGCATCGGTCTCGGAGAGATCGAGTTCGAACTCGGCCCAATGCTCGCGCGCGACGTCGAGGTAGATGCGCAGGAAATGACGCTCGGCGTGCAAACCGCCTAGGCTGAAGGCGGCGCCTTCGGCCACGCGCGTTTCCGCCAGCTCGACGGCGAGCGCGTCCGCCCATTCCGCGATCTGAACCTCGCTCGGGCGCGCCTCGCCCGGATTCTCCTCCAGGAATTCGTTCACCACGCGTCGTTCGAGTTCCTCGCGCTCCGGCACCGGCTCGAAGATTTCAGATGCATCCGCTGCGGCGATGGCATCGGCCGCGATGCGCTCCGGATCCAGAATGGGTCGCGCCTCCACTTCGAAGACCATGCCTGCGGGGAAGCCATCTTCTTCGAGCAGGATGCGGCCGCGGATCGCGCGCGTTCCTGCCAGCCATAGATCCAACCAGCTTCGTTCTTCCGCCACGACCTCCAGTGCTTGCAAGGCCGTCGCACTGGTGGAGCCGCGGCCGGAACTGAGGAGTACGCCCGCTCGCCAGGAACCGGCAGGCACCTCGTCGAAGTGAAACATGCCGTCCGCGTCGGTGAAGGTGCTCGCGCGTTCCTCCGCCACGCCGTTGCCGCGGCGCAACAGCACCACCCGATGCGGCAAGGGCGTGCCCTCGCCATTCACGAGGATGCCGCGCACCGAGCCCGTGCCAGCACCGATCTCCTCCGTAACGTCAGGCTCCACCACCGCCTCGCCTTCCTTCGGCTCAGCAAGCCCGCGGCGTCCGACTGCTTGCGGAGGCAGACCCATGAGGATGCCACGATCCAACTCGGCGCGCTCGCTCGGCTGCGGCATTTCCGGCGAAGGGGAGGGGTGCATCCCCCCCCCTTGCCAGATCAGCGCCACCGCGGCCGCCAACAGCAGACCGGCGATGAGCGCGCGCATCAGCACGGGCACACCTGCTTCACCAAGGAGCGGATTTTCCCGGCCTTCCACACGTACCAGCACTGGCTCTTGCTCCAACTCGCGCCGCCGATCTCGAGCGCGCCGCCCTGGCTCCACTTGACCGGGTGGTAGTAAGTCCACTCCACGTAAACCTCGATGCAAGTGCCTTCGGTGCCACCATTCTGGGTTTTACCGTTGCCGTCCTTGAGCTTGCCGCCCTCGTTCTCGACCGGGACTTTGCACGGGTCACTACTGCCGGTTTGCGACGGCATCGGATCGTCGGCGGTGAAGCGATCCTTCTCGTAGGCTTGCGGATCACCGCCGCCGGGCGCCCACTGTGCGTCGGTCGGCACGCCGGGCTGGCGCAGATCCGGACGCGGGAAATCCACCGGCACGGTGGTGCCGTCGGGAACACAGGTGCGTCCGCCCAGCCCCTCGGACGCGGTTCCCTGCTGCTGAGGAATGACGGTCGGCGCGAACGCCGCCGCGAAAATCAAGATGAGTCGGTTCAGGTACATCAGCCCTCCGACCTCATCACGCGGCGCGCGCCGCGAGGTTACCGACTACATCCGCATCCAGAGTTGCTGCTTGAGGTGCATGTCGTAATCCATCTGTAGAAGGATGAGGTACTTTCCTTCACGGCCGGGAAGGACGAGATCCCAAGCTCCCGTCACGGTCGGGTCGAGTCGGAACACGCGCGGCATGCCGAGGTAGTGCACGCGCGTGCCGTCCTCCAGCACGTCGAATTCGGCGGCGGTCAATTCTCCCCAGAATTCACCCGCCAGGTTGAACTCGGGCCGCAGGGACAGCTCCAGACCATGGCCGACTTCGCCCGCGAGCGCAGTGGGGCCGTCCAGCTCGAAGCGGTTGTCGCGCGCGCGCCAGAGCGTGCGCTCGCAGCTTGCGAATTCCGCGCCGTCGAAGCGCACGTCCATGGCGATCTCCACGGCCTGCCGCGGCGGCGGCGGCGCCTCCGGCGGCGGGATCGGACCCGGCGAGGCGCAGGCGGCGAGCATCCCGGCGAGGCCGACGGCGGCGAAGAGGGGAAGAGAGCGCATCGTTATCATGCTACGCCATTTCCTAGGACGAACCGATGAGCACGATCAAGACCGATGTTGTGGTGCTGGGCGCAGGCCCGGCCGGCTACGTGTGCGCGATTCGCGCCGCCGACCTCGGCAAGAGCGTCGTGGTGGTGGAATCCGACAACCTCGGCGGCACTTGCCTCAACTGGGGCTGCATTCCGTCGAAGGCACTGATTCAGGCCGGTCACTTCGCCGAGCAGTGCCGTCACGCGGCGGAGATGGGTTTCACGGTCCAGACTCCCACGCTCGATCTCGGCAAGATGATCGCGTGGAAAGATTCGATCGTGAAGAAACTCACTGGCGGCGTCGGCATGCTGCTGAAAACGCGCAAGATCGAATGGGTGAAGGGGCGCGGCACGATCAAGGGACCGAATCTGGTCGAGGTCAAGAACGCCGATGGCTCGCTGACGGGCATTCAGTGCACCGAACTGGTGATCGCGAGCGGCTCCGCGCCGGCACCGATCCCGGGTTTCGAATTCGGCGAGTTCGTGTGGTCGAGCACCGAGGCACTGTCGCCGAAAACTCTTCCCAAGAAGCTGTTCGTGATCGGCGGCGGCGTGATCGGGATGGAGTTGGGCATGTTCTACGCCCAGGTCGGCACTGAGGTGACGGTGGTCGAGTTCATGGATCAGATCCTGCCCGGCACCGATCCCGACTTGGTTAAGGTGGTCGAGCGGCGCGCGAAGAAGGCGGGGATCAAGATTCACCTCAAGAGCGCGGCCAAGGAGTGGAAGAAGAAGGGTGCGGGCGTGGAGGTGATTGCCGAGGTCGCCGGACAGCGCCAGTCCTTCGAAGCCGATGCGATCCTCCTGACCGTGGGCCGCAAGCCGGTGACCAGCGGCATTGGCCTCGAGAGTGTCGGCGTGAAGCCTGACGCGCGCGGCTTCATTACGGTGGACATGCAGTGCGCGACCAAGACGCCGCACGTGTGGGCGATCGGCGACGTCACGCACGGTCCGATGCTCGCGCACAAGGGCAGCGCGCAAGGATTGGTGGCGGCCGGCGCGATCAACCGCGTGCCCGGCATTGCGCAGGACTTCGCTTGCGTGCCGGCGGTGATCTTCACCGATCCGGAAATCGCGTGGACCGGCCTCACCGAGGCGCAGTGCAAGGAGAAAGGGATCGAGGTCAAGATCGGTCGCTTCAACTTCGGCGCCAACGGCCGCGCGATGTCGCTGCTGCAAACCGAGGGCCTGATCAAGGTCATCGCCGACGCGAAGGACGATCGCGTGCTCGGCGTGCACATGGTCGGGCCTAACGTCACTGACTTGATCACCGAGGCCTCGCTCGCGATCGAAGCCGGGCTGACCGTCGAGGACGTCGCGATGACGATCCACCCGCACCCGACCTTGAGCGAAGTGTTCATGGAAGCCTGCGAAGACGTCCACGGCATGTCGCCGCACGCGGTGCGCGCGAAGAAGTAGGAGGCGCGATGCGCTTCAGCCGCTCGCCGGAGTGGGTCGTGCGCGATCTCGGGCGCGCGGACTACGCCGAGGTGAACGCTCTGCAGGAGGAGTTGATCGCGAAGATCGCGACCGGGGAGGAGCCGGATCACTTGCTATTGGCCGAGTTCGAGCCGGTGATCACGATCGGCCGCAGCGGCGGCGGCGCCAGTCAGTACGCGCATCTCGGCATTCCGGTGCACGAGATCAGCCGTGGCGGCAAGGCCACCTTCCACGGCCCGGGGCAGTTGGTCGCTTATCCGCTGCTGCGTCTGGAGGACGATGCGCGCGACCTCCACGCCTACCTCCACGCGCTCGAAGACGCCCTGATCGGAGTGATGAGTGATTACGGCCTGCAAGGCGGCCGCGATCCGCGCAACACCGGCTGCTGGGTCAAAGGCCGCAAGGTCGCGAGCATTGGCGTTGCGGTGCGCCGCTGGGTTACTTGGCACGGCCTCGCCCTCAACGTCTCCACCGATCTCGACTGGTTCCGCCGCTTCGACCCCTGCGGCCTGGATCCCGAAGTGATGACGACGATGGCGGCGGAGTGCGCCGCTGCGAGCCTGCCAACCTGCACACTTCCAGAGCTGTCCACCCGACTGCGCGCGCGCCTCGGCGAGACGCTCCGGAGTTGACCCGCGGATATGCTGCGCCGGATGCATCGTCCGCTGTTCCTCCTCGCCCTGATGGCGGTCAGCGCGTGCGTCATTCCGCCGCCTCCGCAACCGGCCCCGATCTCCGCGGAGTCCATGACGCTCGCGCAAGCGAAGTGGGACACGCTCTGTTCGACTTGCCACGGGCGCACCGGTCGCGGTGATGGCGTTGCAGCAGCGATGCTGAATCCCGCGCCGCGAGATTACTCCGATCGAGCTTGGCAGAAATCGGTCACCGACGAGTACTTGGCCGTGGTGATCGTGCGCGGAGGTGCCGGCGTCGGGAAGAGCGTGATGATGCCGCCCTCACCGGACCTTACGGAGCGAGAGGAAGTGGTCCGCGCGCTGGTGCAGATCGTGCGCCAGTACGGCGCCGCCGAGTAGTTGTCGACTACAGCGCCAAGACTGAACTCGTCGCGCAGGACGGCAAGTCCAGGAGTTGCAGCATGGTGCGCCCGCAGGCGGCGGCCGGAAGTCTTGTACTCAAGCTGGCACTGCCTTGCGCATTCGCGCGCAGCATCCGACCGAGCGCCACGCTGCCGTTCAGGGTGATCTCGATCGAGTTCAGCTCGAAAGTGAAGAGCAGATCCGTGAGGCTCAAGCCGACCCACGGCAGGCTGATCTGGGTGAACTCTCCGGTTCCGTTCTCGAAGTCGCCGAACAGGTAGGTCCACTCGAAGGTGGTGGTGGTGAGCGTCTGCGCGTGCGCAATCACGGACGAAGCGGAGAAAATCGTGACGATTGCGTAGAGGAGCGCGATGCGGGAAAACGCGTTCATGAATCCGTCTTACGAGGAACAATTCCTCCCGACTCATCTGCAATGAGTGCAGACGAAAGCGACACGCGTTATCCTTTTGCGCAATGCGCTTGCTCGCCATCCCCCTCATCTGCGCCGTCGTCGCTGCCTGCAGCACGATCGGCGGATCTTCGGCGTCCGACTCCGCTTCACTGTCGCGGACGCAAATCCTTCCCGGCTGCTGCGCGCGCTGCCACGGCGCGGAAGGGCGCGGCGACGGACCGATGGCGACGGCAATGACTCCGAAACCGCGTGATTTCACCGATCGCGCCTGGCAGGCGAGCGTCTCTGACGAACATCTCGCCACCGTGATCCGCGAAGGCGGCGCCGCCGTGGGCCTGAGCCCCCTGATGCTGCCGCACGCCGGGTGTGTCGACAACGATCAGGCGCTCGCGGCCATGGTGCGGCGGGTGCGCGCCTGCGCAGAGTAGGGTCCCCGCATTCGTTCGGCGGCGCTATTCTTCCCGCCATGCAATTCCGACCCATCCTCCTGATCGCTGGTGCAGCAGCGGCCGGCATCCTGGCGTTCTCCTGCGGCGGCGGCGAGCCCAAGGCTCCTGCCGTCTCCGCTGAGGCCATGACTGCGGCGCAAGCCAAGTACGACCAACTCTGCGTGACCTGCCACGGTGCCACCGGCATCGGCGACGGCGCCGCCGCCGCCGCGCTCAATCCGAAGCCGCGCAACTACACCGACAAGGCTTGGCAGAAGTCGGTCACCGATGAATTCCTCACCAAGATCATCGTGCAGGGCGGCGCAGCAGCGGGCAAGAGCAACCTGATGCCGGCCAGCCCGGATCTCGCCGACAAGCCCGAAGTGGTCAAGGGTCTGGTTGCGATCGTTCGCGGTTTCGCGAAGTAGTCGCATCCGCGTCGCCACCGGCATCGTCCGGCTCCTCCGCCACCGCGTCGTCTTCCCAGAGGGCGCGGTGGCGCGGTGTTTCCAGGTCGTCGAACTGGCCGGACTTGGTCGCCCACCACCAGCCGCCGACCGCGAGCGCGGCGAGTACCAGCGCGATCGGGAGGGCGAGGTAGACCAGGGACATCAGCGGGAGCGCGGCGGCGCGAAAGCCAGCGCGGTGACGGTAAGAGAGGAGAGCGGCATCAGCACCGCGGCGAGAATCGGCGAGATCAGGCCGCTTGCAGCCAGACCCGCGCCGATCAGGTTGTAGGCGATCGAGACGCCGAGGCAGAGGCGAATCCTTCCCATCGCCGAACGCGCGCTGCCGACGAGTTCCGCGATCGCCGCCGGGCCGCTGGCGGCGCCGCCGAGATGGACGTCGGCGGCCTCGAGGCTGGCTTCGGCGCCACCGTGGACCGCAATGCCGACGTCGGCGGCGGCCAGCGCCGCTGCGTCGTTGACGCCGTCGCCGACCATCACCACTGGTCGTCCGCTGGCGCTCGCCCGAGCATCGCGCACCGCGGCGACCTTGTCCTCGGGTGAGGCACCGCCGCGCGCCACATCCTGCGCGAGGCCGAGCTCGGCCGCCACCGCGGCCACCACCGCGGGGTGGTCGCCGGAGAGAATCCGCGGCTCCCAACCGTCCGCGTGCAAATGACGAAGGGTTTCCGCGGCGCCGTCCCGCAGGCGATCACCGAGTGCGGCGATGCCGGCGAAGTAGCCGTCTACGGCGAGTGCGATCGGTGAACGTGAGACGCGGGTCACGCGCTCGACCTCATCGGCAGGCACGATCACGCCGTGCTCTGCAAGGAAAGCGGGAGATCCCGCCAGCATTGCGCGACCATCCACGCGACCGCTGACGCCGCGCCCCGCATGATGGTGCGCGTGCTCGGCTTCGAAGAGCTCCGACGCACGGTCGGCGAGCGAGCGCAGCGCCGCTGCATGCGGCCCCGCCACGCTGGTTTCGAGAGCGGCGAGGCGTGCACCATCCTCCACGCTGCCGCTCCAGTCGAGCAGCGTGAGTCGTCCCTCGGTGAGCGTGCCGGTCTTGTCGAGCAGCAGCACGCCCGGCCGTGCAAGGCGTTCGATCGCCGCACCACCCTTCACCAGGATGCCGCGTCGCGCCATGCGTCCGATCGCCGCGGTCAGCGCGAGCGGGGTGGCGAGCCCGAGCGCGCACGGACAGGCGACGATCAACAACGCGACTGCGCGGTCGAGGGCGACGTCGACGCCGAGCGCGCGCGTGAGCCATGCGGTGGCGAGTGCGAGCAGCACCACGGCAATGGTGAATCCGCCCGCAAGTCGATCCGCTGCTTGCACGATCGGCGCGCGCTCAGCGGCGGCGCGCTCCACCAGCGCGGCGATGCGGCCGACGCGCGTTTCGGCGCCGGTGGATTCGACCTCCATTTCGATGCGCTGCGTGAGACTGGTGGTTCCGGCGTGGACGCGGTCGTCTGCGCCGAGCGCGATCGGTCGTGACTCTCCGGTGAGCAGCGAGAGATCGAATTCCGAACGGCCGATGACGATGCGACCGTCCGCAGGGACCGCATCACCGGCGCGCACTTCCACGCGTGCGCCCGCGCAGAGTGCAGCGACCGGCACGACCTTCACCGTGCCATCACTGCCGAGCAACCGCGCAGTGGACGGTGCCAAGGCGTGCAACAAGGCAAGTGCGTCGTGTGCGCGGCGCTGTTGACGGCGTTGCAGGAATCGACCCGCCAGAAGCAGGAACACCAACATGCCGACGCTCTCGAAGTAGACCTCGCCTGCGCCGCGCCAGACGTTCCAGGCGCCGCCGCACCAACCGGCGAGCAGGCCGAGCGCGATCGGGAGATCGAGATGCGGTGCGCGCGTACGCAGCGAGGCCCACGCGCCGCGCAAGAACACGCGTCCAGGACCGGCGAGTGCGAATGCGCCGAGAGCGCAGGAGATTCCGCGCAAGAACAACGCGGTGGCAGTATCCATGCCGTGGAACCAACGCCCATACAGCGCGAAGGCGATGCCCATCAAGTTCATCGCCAGCGCGGCGGCGATACCGAGGCGCAGGAGTTCACGTCGATCCTCGGCGCGGCGGCGCTCCGCTTCACCAGCGCGCGCAGGGTGCGGGGGATAGCCGAGTCGGTCGAGGCTGCGCGCGATCGCGGAGAGCGAGGTGCGGGTGGCATCCCAACGCACCTCGGCGACGCCGCGGCTGAGGTCGAGGCGTGCGCTCTCCACGCCGGGCGCCACGCGCGGCAGCCGCTCGACCAACCACGCGCAGGCGGCGCAGTGCACGCCTTCGAGGTAGAGCTCGACTGTGCCGCGCCCGTCCTCAATGCGGCCGCAGGCTGCGAGCAGCGCGGGATCGTCGAACTCCTCGAAGCCACGGCCGGTGGCGCGTGCGCGCTGCGGCACGGCGTCGGCTTCCCGGAGTCGCTGCTCCCAGCCGGACTCGAGTCCCCATTCACGCAGGGCAGCGTGCACGCTGCGGCAGCCCTGGCAGCAGAACTGATCGCGGACGCCTGCGGTGAAGAAATCGGCCGGGACCGGCAGACGGCAGTGCGTGCACGCGACCTCGGTGACGGTCGCCGTCGCGCTCACTCCGCGCAGCATGCGGGCTCCTCGCCGGCGGGTGCGGCGGCGAACACCGGCGGCGCAAGGCGCGGCAGTAACGCCGTGACGGCGATGACAAGGAGTAATCCGGCGGCGGCAATCGGGAGACGTTGACGCAGGGCGGGCGCGATGCGCTTCGCTGCGAAGCCGACCGCGAGCAGCGCTGGCACGGTGCCGGCCCAGAAGGTGATCATCACCGTCGCTCCGGCGAGCGCACCGCCGCTGGCGGCGGCGGTGGCGAGGAACAGATACAACCAACCACAGGGAAGCAAAACCGTCAGCACTCCGAGCGCGAAGGCGCGCGGACCGGCATCAGCGTCGGCGAACAAGCGCGTCGTGCGCTGCCAAAGCCGACCGAGCCCGCCCTTCGCGGCGGCGGGCGTGCCGACGCGGAATCCGAAGCCGCGTGCCAACATCAAGGCTGCGGTCGTCACCAACAGCGCGCCGGCGAGCAGCGTGCCGACGCGTCCGAGGCCCACCGCCTCGCCGCCGAGGTCGAGCGTTTGGCCGATCGCGCCGGCGAGCGCGCCGACGGCGGCGTAGGAGAGCGCGCGTCCCACGTGATAGAGAGTCAGCGCGCGGCCACGCGATGCGGTGCCGCCGACGAAACAGGCGATGCCGCCGCACATGCCGACGCAGTGCAGACTGCCGAGCAAACTCGCGACGAAGACTCCACTGAGCAGGGCGAGGGTCATGGCGCGATCTCCGCGCGCAAGCTACCGCTCCAAGCTCCGGCGGCACCCAGGAGTTCGAGTTGCCACTGCCAGAGGCCGGGACGATCGGGTGTGATCGCACCGACCAGCAGACCCGGAGCACGCTCAGCGAGCACGATTTCGTGGCGCGCGCTCGGAGTTGCGTTGTAGAAGCTACTCGCGCGTCCGGTGAGACCCGACACCGCAGCGCCATCGCGATCGAGGACCTGCACGAGCACCTCGCCGAGCGAGCCCACAGGCGGTGGCGCGATGTGCACCGTCCATCCGAGATCGGCCTGTTGCGCGCGGCGCTCCATTTCAGCATCCCAATCGAGACCGCGTTCGTATGCCTGCGCTTCCTCGGCGAAAGAGGGATCGTTCACCACCAGCGCGATGCGCCACGCCGCGAAGGCGACTGTGGAGCCGAGCAGCAGCACCGGGACGAACATCCAGAAGCGCGCACTCATGGCCGAGAGCCTCCCGCAGCGCCGAGTGGCCCTGGCAGCACGTCGTCGAGGACCTGATCGAAATCCACGCCATCCCGGAAGTGCAGGCGCGCTTGCGCGCGTCCGTCCACGAAGGCGGAGATCGGTAGAACCGTCTGCACCACGACCGTGAAGTTCTTGCCGGGCGGGATCGCGAGCGGGAACATCGGCGCGATCAAGCGGCCCTTGGTGGGCGCTTCGAGTTCGAGGGTGTAGAAGCGGATTTCGTCGCTGCGGTTCTCGAGGTACACGCGCACCGGATTCAGCACGTGACCATCGGACTGGATTGTGTACGGCACGTTCTGAATACGCAGCAGACGCACCAGCGCGGATTCACGCCCGGCGAGTCCGAAGGCGAGGCCGGCCACCGCGACGCCCAGCAGCGCTGGATAGATCAGCACGCGCGGGCGCAGGAACTTGCGCGTCAGGCCGGCGAGGGTGTTCTGGGAAGCGAAGCGGATCAATCTGCGGGGCTTGTGAATCTTGTCCATCACCGCGTCACAGGCGTCCACGCACTGCACGCAGGCCACGCACTCGAGTTGCAGCCCGTCGCGGATGTCGATGCCGGTCGGGCAGGCGGCAACGCAGAGCTTGCAATCGATGCAGTCTCCGGCGCCCTGCTCGCTACCGGTTTTGAGTTTGCCGCGCGGCTCGCCGCGCTTCTCGTCGTAGCCGATGATCAGTGAGTCGCGGTCGAGTAGTACCGACTGCAGGCGCGCGTAGGGGCAGACCAGCGTGCACATCTGTTCGCGGAACCAGCCGAAGTCGATCAGGATCAGCACCGCAATGACCAGCACCACCGCGAAGGCGGCCGGATGTTGGGCAGGCGATCCGAATGACCACTCCAGCACCGTGCGTGGTCCGGCGAAGTAGGAGAGAAAGGTGTTCGAGAGGTGCAGCGCAAAGACGGAGAAGATCGTCCACTTGAGGACCTTGTTCTTCACCACGCGCTCGACCGGCCGGAACAAGAACTCGAGATAGACCGTCTGTGGACACGCCCAACCGCACCAACCGCGCCCAGTGAGGGCGGTGATCAGGAAGATGCTCAAGAAGATCGCGAGCATCAGCAGCATCAGCAGCAGCGAGTCGGTGGGGCGGAAGGACACTCCGATGAACCAGAAGTCGCGGTTCACGAGGTCGAAACGCATCAGCGGTCCGCTCGCCAACTCGATCCACGGGATCGCCGTGAATGCGATCATCAGGATCCACGCCACCACTCGGCGACGGCGCCACCACGCGCCCATCGCCGCCTTCGGTCGTAGCCATCGGCGCGAGCCGTCCGCGTTCAGCGTGGACAGCACCTGCTCCGGCGGCTGCAGCAACTTCAGTTCGTCGGCCATGGTGGAATCACTTCACCCTGGGCTGCCTTGGGCATGGCGGGTGTGGTGCCGCGCAGCGACGCGGTGTAGGCCGAAACCTGCGCAATCTGGTTCTCGGAGAGGATGCCCTTCCAAGGCGTCATACCTTTTTCGATAACACCGTTGCGCACGACGTTCGGGACGTCCTCGAGCTTGCGCACGTTGATGAAGTATTCATCGGTCATGTTCGGACCGACGATGCCGCCGCCGTCGAGGAGGTGGCAGGCCTGACAGTTGGTCTCCCAGAGCTTCTTGCCGGCGGCGTAGTGCTCGGGATCCTCCATCAGCGCGAGCAAGCCTTCGGCCGAGTGGTCGAGCTTGATGCGCGCCGCCTCGATGGCGGCCGCAGCGTCTTGCTCGGCTGCGTAGGCTGCGTGGACGTCGTTGCCCATCACGTGGTACCAGATCGCGTAGGGGATGGCGGCGACGGTGGTGATCCAGAACAGCGCCTTCCACCAGCCGGGCAGCGGGTTGTCGAACTCCTGAATGCCGTCGTAGGAGTGATCGAGGAGCTCTTCAGTCATGGCGGTCGGGGGATGCGGATTGGACGGGAGTGCCCTCCTCGAGTGGGAGGGACGCGTCGTGCTGGAAACGGCGTGCGCGGTGCGCGCGGAAGGCCCACACGATCACGCCACAGAAGAACAGGAAGAAGAACACGGTCGCGAAGTTGCGCCAGAACATCGGGTCGAAGGGGTTCATCGAGCCACCCCCGAGACGCTGAGGTTCGCGGTGTCGGTGCCGAGCCGCTTGAGGTAGGCGATCATCGCGATGATTTCCTTGTCCTCGAATCCGGTCGCGGTCGCATCGTCGTGCGTGAGTTCAGCGGCGATCTCCGCTGCTTGGTCGCGCGCGGCGTCCACGGCGCCGAGGACCTCGGCTTCGCTGTAGGGCACGCCGATGGTGCGCATCGCGTTCACGCGGCTCGGAATCTTGTCGAAATCGAGTTGGTTCTCGAGCATGTGCGGGTAGGCCGGCATGATCGAGTTCGGTGAGAGCAGTCGTGGTTCGCGCAAGTGGCGAAGGTGCCAGCTCGCCGAAGGAACGCGGATGCCCACGCGTGCGAGATCGGGGCCGATGCGGCGCGATCCCCACTGGAAGGGGTGGTCGTAAACCGATTCTCCGGCCTTGCTGTACTCGCCCCAGCGTTCTGTCTCGTGGTGCATCGGCCGCACCATCTGCGAGTGGCAGTTGTAGCAGCCTTCCGCGATGTAGATCTCGCGGCCCATGAGCTCGAGCGGGGTGTAGGGCTTGACCGCGCTGATGGTCGGCACGTTCGACTCGATCGCAAAAGTGGGAACCAATTCGAAGAGCGTGGCGCTGACCACGGCGATCACTACCCACGCCGTGAACTTGAGCGGGCGGCCTTCCCAGGCACGGTGCCAGTCCATCGACTTGAACCACGCCAGCACACCGGTACCGGCAGGACGCGGCGTGAACTCCGGTTGAGCCCGTTTCGCGAGCGCCGGCGCTTCGTACACCGGCTCCTCGTACCTGGACGGACGTTGTTTCCAAGTCAGGATCAAGTTGATCCCGCACATGCCCATGCCGACCAGATACATCGTGCCGCCGATCACGCGCACCCAGTACATCGGGATCAGCACTGTGACGGTCTCCATGAAGTCCGGATAGCGCAGATAGCCTTCAGCGTCGAAGGCGCGCCACATCAAACCCTGCGTGAGGCCGGCGACGTAGATCGCGACGACGTAGATCAGAATGCCGATCGTGCCGAGCCAGAAGTGCAGATTGACCCAGCCCGGCTTGGCCATGCCTTTGGTCTGCAACAAGCGGGGCAACAGCCAATAGATCATGCCGAACACCATGAAGCCGACCCAACCGAGCGCGCCGGCGTGCACGTGCGCGATCGTCCAGTCGGTGTAGTGCGACAGCGAGTTGACTGCACGCACCGAGAGCAGAGGTCCTTCGAAGGTGGACATTCCGTAGAAGGTGATGCCTACCACGAAGAACTTGAGAATCGGATCGGTGGCGACCTTGTTCCACGCGCCGCGCAGCGTAAGCAGGCCGTTGATCATGCCGCCCCAGGACGGCATCCACAGCATCACCGAGAACAGCATGCCCAGAGTGCCGAGCCATTCCGGCATCGCGGTGTAGTGCAGATGGTGCGGTCCGGCCCAGATGTAGAGGAAAACCAGCGACCAAAAGTGCAGGATCGAGAGTTTGTAGGAGAAGACCGGTCGTCCGGCCGCCTTGGGCAGGAAGTAATACATCAAGCCCAGGAAGGGCGTGGTCAGGAAGAAGGCGACGGCGTTGTGGCCGTACCACCACTGCATGAACGCGTCCTGCGCTCCCGCGTAGATCGAGTACGACTTCAGCAGGCCAGCAGGAACGGCGAGGCTGTTGAGGATGTGGAGCGCCGCGATCGCGATCAGCGTGGCAATGTAGAACCACAGCGCGACGTAGAGGTGACGTTCGCGCCGAATCTTGAGCGTGGCGAAGAAGTTCCACGCGAAGGCCACCCACACCACGGCGATCGCGAGATCGATCGGCCACTCGAGTTCGGCATACTCCTTGCCGCTGGTGTAGCCGAGCGGTAGTGTGATCGCGGCGGCTACGATGATCAGTTGCCAGCCCCAGAAGTGGAAGCGCGACAACTTGTCGCTCCACATGCGTGTCTTGAGCAAGCGTTGCGACGAGTAATAGACCGCCGCGAAAATCGCGTTGCCCGCGAAGGCGAAGATCACTGCATTGGTGTGCAGTGGACGCAGCCGGCCGAAGCTCAGCCATTCGCCGAGGTTGTAGCGCGGGTCGGCGAGCTGCAGCGCGATGATCGCGCCCACCAGCATGCCGACGAAACCCCACAGGACCGTCGCATAGACAAACTTGCGGACGACGTCGTCGTCGTAGGAAAAGCGCTCCGGATTCGGGGCGGGGGAGTCGGGGTGGTCCATGTCCGGTTTCGGTCCGAGAGGGCCTCCCGGAATTCGGACAATACTATCTAAATATCTAGATAAATCAAGACGTTATCGTCTTTATGCGGCGCTGCACGGGACGAAGCCCGGTTCAGACCTCCATGGGATCCCACCCGAGCGGCTCGTATGCGCAGGTGAAATGCCGGATCGCCGCCTGCTCCGTGCTGATTCGCATGCCGCCGAGCCGCTCCCGGCGCTCGTGGACATAGCGCACGCCTTCGATCACGTAGTCCATGTGCGACTGGGTGTAGACGCGTCGCGGGATGGCGAGCCTCACCAGGTCCATCGCGGCGGGCTCCTGCAGGCCATCGGCGCGGGTGCGGCCGAACATCGCGGTGCCGATCTCGACGCTCCGGATGCCGGCCTCGACGAACAGCGTGACGACGAGCGCCTGGCCGGGCAACTGCTCCGGCGGGACCAAGGGGAGGAAGGCGCGGGCGTCGAGGAACACGGCGTGGCCGCCCGGCGGACGCAGCAGCGGCACGGTCGCCTGGTCGAGGCGGGACCACAAGTAGGCGGTCGAGGCGATGCGGTAGTGCAGGTAGCTCTCGTCGAGCACTTCCTCGAGTCCGACTGCGAGCGCTTCCAGATCCCGTCCCGCGAGCCCGCCGTAGGTGGGGAAGCCCTCGGTCAGGATTAGTGCGTTGCGGCAGTCGGCGGCGAGCGCATCATCCTGCAGCGCAAGGAAGCCACCGATGTTGCCGAAGGCGTCCTTCTTCGAGGACATCCAGGCTCCGTCGGCGAGACGAAACATTTCTTCGGCAATCGCGCGCGGAGTGCGCTCCGATTGGCCCGCTTCGCGCGCACGGATCAGCCATGCATTCTCGGCGAAGCGCGCGCAATCGAGGAACAGCGGCACGCGGAAGCGATCGCAGAGCGCGCGCACGCCGTGCAGGTTCTCGAGACTCACCGGTTGACCTCCGCCGGCGTTGTCGGTCACGGTGACCACCACCATCGGGACCTCGGCGGCGCGTTCCGCGAGCAGGGCTTCGAGCCGTCCGAGATCGAGATTGCCTTTGAAGGGATGTTCGGAAGCCGGATCGCGACCTTCGGGGATCACCAGATCGAGCGCCTGCGCGCCGCTGTGCTCGACGTTGGCGCGAGTGGTGTCGAAGTGGTGGTTGGCGGGCACCACGCGACCGCGGCCGCCGACCAGACTGAACAGGATGCGCTCGGCGGCACGGCCCTGATGCACCGGAATCACGTGACGCATGCCGGTGAGCGACTGCACCACGTCGCGGAAGCGGAAGAAGGAGCGCGCGCCCGCGTAGGCCTCGTCGCCACGCATCATCGCCGCCCACTGATCCTGGCTCATGGCCGAGGTGCCGGAATCGGTCATTAGATCGATGGTGACCATGTCGGCGGCGACGCCGAACAGGTTCCAGTGTGCGGCCTGTGCTGCTGCGACGCGCTCGTCGCGCGTGCGTTGCGGCAGCGGCTCGACGACCTTGATCTTGAACGGCTCGATGATCGTGCTGGGGCAGAACATGGACCGTGCATTTTCGCCTCAGCGCGCCTTCGCGCAAGATCAAGACCAGCCGTCCTAAAATATCGCAGAGGGAACAGTGTGATGCGGACGATTCCGTCCTATAGTCGCGCGGTCCGAGCCATGATTCGCCTGCCGATCTACGGAGAACCCGAGGCCAGCGCGCCGATCCGCCGCGCATCGGCTTGGTTGTCCATGGGCTATCGGCCGTTCTTTCTCGCCGCCGCTCTGCACGCTGCGGTGTTCGTGCCGTGGTGGATGCTGCGCATCGACTCCGCACACGACGCTGCTTACGGCGTCTGGCTGCCGATGTGGCGGCACGCGCACGAGATGCTGTTCGGCTTCGCGCTGGCGGTGATCGCCGGATTCCTGCTGACCGCGGTGCGCAATTGGACCGGTCGTGACACGGCGCACGGGTCTTCGTTGGCATTCTTGCTGACCTTGTGGGTCGCCGGTCGGGTCGCCGTGCTCGCGCAAGCCTCATTGCCAACGTGGTTGTCTGCTGCCGCGGCGATCGCCTTTCCCGTCGCTTTGGCCGTCTTCATTGCGCGGCCACTGCTCGCGGCGCGCAGCACCCGCAACTACGGAGTCCTCGGCGTACTCGCGCTGCTCGCGGCTTGTTGCGCCTTCGCACACTGGCGCGCGGCTGCCGGCGACGCGGCCGGTTTGCGTCGCAGCCTCATGGTCGCGGTGCATCTGGTGGTGGTGATGAACGTCGTGATCGGCGGGAGAGTGATCCCGATGTTCACCTGGGCAGCAGTGCGCGGTGCACCGATGCGCAACTCGGTGCCGACCGACCTGCTCGCCGTGACCGCGAGTGTCACGCTCGTGCTCGCCGCTGTCGGCGGACTCACTGGTCCACTCCTCGCTGCGATCGCGGCCTCGGCGGGGGTGGCAAATTTGCTGCGCATGGCACCTTGGACGTCGCGCGCTGCGGCGCGCGTGCCGATGGTGGCGGTGCTGCACGTCGGCTACGCCTGGATCGGCGTGGGGCAACTACTGCTCGCGGCGGCGCACGCTGGCTTGCCGGTCGCCGAATCCACCGCGCTCCACGCGCTCACGATCGGCGTGATCGGCACCATGACCTTGGGCATGATGTCGCGCGTCGCGCTCGGCCACAGCGGGCGCGCGGTGGCGGCAGGACCGCTCGTGCGGATGGCATTCGCTTTGATGTACGCCGCGCCTTTGGTACGCATGTCTTCGATGCTGCTGCCGACGCGTTTTTGGACGGCCACCGTGATGGGCGCAGGTTCCCTCTTCGCGCTCGCCTTCGCGGTCTATCTAGTCGCCTACGCGCGCATCCTCGTGAGTCCGCGCCCCGACGGGCAGCCCGGTTGAGAGCGGTTGCCAGATCTCGGCCGAACTTGCGTAGCGCAGGATGATCAGGACGGCGGGTGCGATCAGCGCTGTGGTGCCGAGGGCGAGCAATGCGAGCGCGCGGCTGATCGAAAGCAGGAAGAGGCCGAAGAAAACGCCGAACACCAGCAGCAGCACACTGGTGCGCATGACGAAGAGCCAGAACAACTGGCGGCCGAGCGGCGTGCGGCGATAGGCGAGACTCACGCCCGTGACGTAGAGCAGCGCGAGGGCGAGCGGTCCCCAGCGGCTCAGAGTTCCGCCGACACCGCTGCGGATCTGTTCGAAGGCTTGACCGCCACCTGCGAGCAGCAGCAGGACGGGATACAGCCAGCGCAGCCGGAGGATCATTGGGAGGACGCCGTGGGACGCACCATCCTTCCGCCCGTGGCCTCGGCGAGATCCTTCATCAATCGTTCGTGGCGCGTGCTGTCGGTGACCAGCACGGTGTGGATGCGCACGCCGTGGCGTGCGTAGAGGCGTTTGGCGGCCTCGAGTACGTGTTCGTCGTACTGGTGCGCGCCGGAGCTGCTGCCGCCATCGCCGACGAAGAGCAGGGTATCCACGTCCGGATCGGACATTGCGGCCTCGAGCGCCTCGACCACCGAGGAAGTGTTGCGGTAGGAGCGCTTGCGCAGAAAATCCATCGCCTTCTCGCGGTTGGCCTTGTTCACCGGCATCGCCTTCTTGAAGGCCGCGAAGGGCGCGGCTTCGACGATCCACACCTGGAAGACCGCGTCACTCGGCAATCGTTCACAGAAGGAGGAAACCTCGCGCGCCGCCGACTCGACGGTGCTGATGGCGCCGAGCATCGAGGAGTTCATGCTGCCGGAACCGTCCACCACAATGGCCACGCGCGCGCTGTCCACCGGAAGTCCGTAGAAGCGCACGGAGACGGTGTCCGACTCCTGGGCGCGCAGCACGCCGAGGGCCTCGTTCGGTCCAAAGCTGCGCTGGCGCCGCTCCGCCAACCACGCCTCGCCGTTCTTGTTCCACCAACCGCTCCACATCTCCGGTTTGGGCCCGAAGGGTAGGCCGGTGATCTGGCGCAAGGCCGCGCTGGCGTCGTACACGAAACGGATCAGTTCCTCCTCCTTGAGCGTGCGCTCCATCAGGTGGATCAGTTCTGTCGCGAGTTCGTAATGATCGAAACGCGCGGCGGATTCCAGTGCAGCCACCATCGGCGCGCGATCCTTGCCGCGGAGCGCTGCGGTACCCGCCGCGCGGAAGGCGCTTGCTCCCTCCGCGCGCGAGGCGAGTACGCGCAGACTCTCGGCGCGGTCGGCGGGATCCTTGGCGCTTGTCGCCGCCTTGCTCAACAGTGCGATCTCCTCCGCGCTCCAGTCGGAGAGATCCGCGAAGCCCAGCCCGGGTGCGCCGGCGCTCAATAGCAGCGCGCGCGCCTCCGCCTGTTCTTGCTCCGGGTTGTCGCCGAACTCGGCGCGTCCATTCGCGAGCAGCTTGCCTGCCGCGCTCTGCCAAGCGCGCAGCAGCTCGCCTTCCTCGCGCAGGAATCGCCGGTCGAAGAACTCATCGCCCAAGACCTGCGCTTGCGAATGCTCAAGGGCGCGCAAGCAGAGCGTGCGCAGCAGCGGACTGCGCTTGCCGTCGGAGGCGGCGTCCACCAGCAAACTGCCTTCTTCGAGCGTCTGCGACTTCCGCATGCCGACGTAGAACCAGTCTCGCAGAAGCACGCCGCGGTAGGTGTCCATGCGCGCGTCGAAGAGCTCCAGGCGCAACTCCATCGCCGCCAGCGTGCGCATCTCGGCAAGTGCCTTGGCGGCGTCCACCGCGCCCGCCTCGTAGGAGTCCTTGTCGGCGGACTTGCGCAGCCTGTCGGCGATCTCCTCGAAGGAGGGCGACTGCAGGAGCATGTAGGCGGCGGCGGCCAGCGCGAGCATCGGCGAATCCAGTCTAGGTGCTGATGGAAGAAGGAGGGAACCAGCGGATTCCCTACTTCCATGACGGATCACGCGGTCCGCAGTGACGCGCTTCCTTTCGACCGCAGCCCAGACCGCGTCGGAGGCAAGGCCTCAATCGTGGCCGTGGCCCGCGTGCGCGTCCGGCACCAGGCTGCTGCCCGCGTCGAGCGCTGCGAGCAGCTCGCGCGCGCCTGCATGCGCAGGTTCCAGGGCCAACACTTCCGCGAGCAGTGCGCGCGCATCCGCTTCGTCGAGCATCTCGGCCGCCGCGCGTGCCAAGGCCATGCTGATTCCGGTCTCACGCCAGCCGAGCTCCTCGCGCAGCGGACGCAAGAACTCCTCGGCCAGAGCGACCTCGCGCTTGGCGGCGAGCGTGCTGGCTGCGTCACTCCAGATGGCGCGCATCCAAGGCGAATCCGGATGCGCACGCGCCAAGCGCAGCAGTTCGGTCAGCGCCGGGTCGCGCACTTCGATCGCATCGTTGCCGGGCGTCAGGAGGTCATCGTGCGCGGAGTACTCCTGCGCGGCGTAGTGCAGCGCGTAGGCGCGCAGCAGGCTCGGCGGCAGCTCGGATCCCTCCGACGGCGCGGGCAAGAGTTCGTCGAGCACCGACGCCGCGCGCCGCACCGAATCCAGCCCATCGGCGAGCCGAAAAACGCTGTTGGCCAGAGTCCCACGCACGCGCGGAAGCGGCGGTGCCAGCTCCGTGCGGCTGGCATCCCGCTCGACCTCCGCGATCTCCTGCGGCGAGAGTTGCATCGCGCGCAGCAGCGCTGGCCACTCGCCATCGAGATGGTTTGCCGCCGCGAGCAACAGGCGCGCGCCGCGCAAACCATCCGGCACCACGTAGAGGGTGACGCGTGGGAAGATCTCGCGCCACGCGGCGATCAAAGCGGGAAAGATTCCGGGCGCGAGCTGTTCCGGACCGAGTGCCAGCAGGCAGAAGCCCTGCGGAGCGAGTTTGCGTGCCGCTTGCGCGGCGACGCTCGCACGCAGCAGCGGCAGGTCCTCGTCCCACAGCGCGCCGGAACGCAGCAGAATCAGGTCGAAGCGCCCGGGCGCCCGCGCGATCGAACCGGCGCTCAGCAATCCGAGTCCGTAGCCGCCAGGATCACGCGCCTGGAGCAGTCGCACCGCGGCTTCGTCTCCGGCGTACACCGCCTCCTGCACTCCGGCGCGCGCCGCCGCGCGCAGTGATGCCGGATGCAGCGCGCCGGCGAGCAGCATCCGGCGTGCACCCGGGCGCATGGCGAGCGCGAAATCGTGCTCGCGCGTCCACGCGCCGTCGGTGTCGAGCTCCGGCGTCAAGAGATTGCGACCGCGCACCAGTCGCTGGAACCGTTCTCCCTCCGCGTCGGAAGATTCGATCACTCGCCACAGTGCACCGCGCGCCGCCTCCTGCAGTGGCGTTCCGTCCACCGTCGTTGCAGTGCTCCACTCGCGCGTCTCGAGCACGGAGAAGGCCGGTGTCGGTTGCGGAGGCGGGCGCAGCAGCCACCCCGCGGCAAGCAGAATGACGGCCGTGAGCGCCAGGCGTGGCGCAAGCGGGAATTCCACGCTGATGAGCATCCCGAGCGCCGCCAGCGTGAGCGCGCAAGCCGCCGCGAAGCCGATCGCGCCTACGCCGGCGCTGCCTTCGAACAGGGGTAGCGAGTGGATGACGGATGCGATGCCGGCACCCATCAGCAGGGGCGCCAAGCGCAGTGGACCGGAGGGTTGGGTGCCCAGCCAACCGCGCACGCTCGTCGCGAGCAGGAGGATCGGCAGTCCGGCACCGACGCAGATCATCAACGGAACGTAGGCGAAATGCTGCTCGGAAAGTCGCGGAACCTCGGTCTGGAACAGGCTGCGCCAGAGCGGTAGTCGAAGCAGGGAATCAAAAGGGATCGGTTGCGAGAACTGCAGCCAGTTGCTGACGCTGAGGGGCAGGATGAATGCCGCCGCCGCTGCCGCGCTCGCCGTCAGCACGGCACCGGCTCGATGCTCTGCGCAGATTGCGCCCAGGGTGATCCATGCGAGCAGAGCGAGCAGCGCCAGCGTCAAGACTGCGCGCGCATCGGAGTGCGCGTCGGAGGCGTCGTGCGCGCGGATCAACGGCGCGAGCAGCGCGAAACTCCAGCACAGACCGGCGCCGAGCGCCATGCCGGTGAAGCGCTGCGCGACGTGCGACCACGGCGGCAAGTCTTCCGGATCCTCGCCGCGCGGGACTTCTGGCGCTCGCGCGGTACTGACGCCCGTCAACACCGCGGCGAGCACGAAACCACCGAAGCCCAGACCTCCGCCCGCGACCCAAGCCAGGCCAAGCGCAGCGCCGAAGGCATGCGCGCCGAGCGTCACGGCTCGCCGGTCCGAGCACTCCACGAATGCGCTCAGGCGCGCACCGAGCATGCGCAAGGGCAGCACGAACAGCGCGCCGAAGATGCCGGCCCAGGGTGCCCAGCCGGAGATCATCGGTAGGGTGCAACCGCCGATCGCCAGCCACAGGAAGGATGCGCGCGCGGGAGGCCGGGATGCGGTGCGGTGGCAAGCGCCCCATCCGGTCGCGAGCAGCAAGGCACCGAGCGTGAGCGCCTGCACGTCGGCGCCACCGCCTAGGGCGATGGACCAGGCGTCGGCCAATCCCGCGAGCAACGCGGCGACGGCTGCTCCGCGCAGCAGCGGCATGGCGATGGCGATCAGGAGGTTCATGCGGGGCCCGCTCACCCCTATCCTGTCTCTTTCCGTGCCCCATTCCAATACGATCGCCGCGCTGAGCGCGTGGTTCCGCCGCGCGGGGCGGGTGCTGCCATGGCGCGCTCCAGCGGCACAAGGCGGCACGAGGCGCGATCCCTACGCGACTTGGGTGGCCGAGATCATGCTCCAGCAGACGCGCGCGGAGGTGGCCGCCGCCTACTTCGAGCGTTTCCTACGCAGCTTTCCGGACGTGGGATCGCTGGCAGCGGCGAGTGAGGCGGAAGTCCTGCGCGCTTGGGCCGGTCTCGGCTACTACCGACGCGCGCGCATGCTGCACGCGGCGGCGCGCGAAGTGGCTTGGCAGCGCGGAGGACGTTTTCCGGCAGACGCTGCGGAATGGCGCAAGCTGCCTGGGATCGGTGAGTACACCGCAGCGGCAGTCGCGGCGCAGAGCGGGGGTGAAGCCGTTGCGGCAGTGGACGGCAACGTGAAGCGCGTGGCCGCGCGTCTGCTCGCGCTCGATCTGGCGAGCGACGATCCCGCGCTGCATCGAGAGGCGCGCGCCTGGGCGCAGCAACTGATGGACCACGCCTCTGATCCGGGACTGTTAGTGGAAGCGCTGATGGAACTCGGCGCGACGGTCTGCGTGCCGCGCGAGCCGCGATGCGCGGAATGCCCGCTCGCGCAGAGTTGCCTCGCGCGTGCGCGCGATCGCGCGAACTCGCTCCCGCGCGCACCGCGCCCCAAGCAATGGGTGGAGCTACGCCTGCGCGGCTTCGTCGCCCGGCGCGGTGGCGGCGCGCTGCTGCGCGAGCGGGTGGAAGGCTGGAATTCCGGCTTGTGGGAGCCGCCCACCCTCGCGCGCGAGGAGTCGCTGAGCCCGCGTGAGCAGTGGGAACGCGCCGACTGCGGTAGCGCGGGCGAACTGCGTGCACTCGGCGAAGTGCGCCACGTGATCACGCGCCACCGCATCCGTGTCGAAGTTTTCGCGGTCGAGGAGTGGCGCGGCGGTCCGGTGCCGGTGCGCGCGGAAGACGTCGCGTTGAGCGGCTTGGCGCGCAAGCTGCTTCGTTGCGAGGCGATCGCCGTCCAGGGATGATTGCGCTCGCCCTCTGGTTCGCAGCGCTGCTGCAACAGCCGAAGGCGCGGCCGATGGCGCAGGTGCCGGTGGTGGAGGAGGCCGGCATCCAACTCGACGGCCTGCTCGACGAGCCGGTGTGGCAATCGGCGGCGGTACTCGACGACTTTCACACGGTGGAGCCGCTCGAAGGCCTCGATGTGGACCCGCCGTGGGAAGTCCGCATCTTTCGCAGCGCCACACACCTTTACCTGGGCATGACGATGTGGGAGCCGGAGCCGGAGCGCATGGTGTTGCAGAACGAGCGGCGGGACGCTTTCTTGGAGGACGACGACCGCGTCGAATTCGTCTTCGACACCTTCGCCGATGGCAACTCTGCTTACTTCTTCCAAGTCTCGGCCGGCGGCTCGCGCGGCGACGCGTTGATCGGCGACAACGGACGCCGCTTCAACAAGCCCTGGAACGGATTCTGGGATGCGCGCGTGGTGCGCTTGACCGATCGCTGGATTATCGAGATCGAAATTCCCTTCTCGACGCTGACTTTCGGCAGCAACGACGCGTGGCGCGCCAACTTCGAGCGCGCGCGCGGCGCCGACCGCTCGATCAGCCGCTGGTCCTCGCCAAGTCGTGAATTCCGGATCCAGAACGTGCGCGAGGGCGGCGAACTGAGTGGCTTCGTGGGCGCGCGTCACGGAGCTGGTTTGGAGTTTCGTCCCTACCTCAAGTTCGGTGGCCGCGATGGCGCTGCGCTTGCCGCCGATGACGGCTTCGACTTCGACGGTGGTGGCGAATTTTCCTGGCGCGTGACCCCGCAGCTCACCGCTGCGCTGACCTGGAACACCGACTTCGCCGAGACCGAGGTGGACGAGCGGCAAGTGAATCTCGGCCGCTTCCCACTCTTCTTCCCCGAGAAGCGCGATTTCTTCCTCCAGGACAGCACTCTTTTCAACTTCGGCGAACAGGGCGGCAGTAATTTGCTTCCCTATTTCAGTCGGCGCATCGGCCGCGTGGACGACGTCGAGGTGCCGATCGAGGTCGGTGCGCGACTGGCGGGGCGTGCAGGGCCACTCGACCTCGGTTTCCTCGGCGTCCACACCGGCGCCGAGCCCTCGGTCGGCGCCGACGACGCCGATCTCTTCGTGGTGCGTCCCGCTCTGCGCGTGAGCGAGGATCTCGTGGTCGGCGGTTTGCTCACGCACGGCGATCCGGCGCTCGCCACTGCCAATTCCGTGGCCGGTGCCGACCTGCGCTGGAACTCCACCACGTGGCTACCCGGCAACACCACCGTCAATGCCTTCGTGGTGGCTTCCGACGACGACGCCAGCGGCGAATCCGGACTCGGCTTCGGCTTCGAAGGGAGTTTTCGCAGCGAGGATTGGCGCGGATCCCTGCGTTCGATCGGCTCCAACGAAGATTTCCGGCCGGCACTGGGTTTCGTGCGACGGCCCGGCGAATGGCTCAACTCCGCCGCCGTCGAGTGGCTGCCGCGGCCGGGCGGAGAGTGGGTGCGGAACTACAAGTTCGAGATCGCGCCCTTCGTGTGGACCGACGTGGAAGGCGGCTTGGTCAGCGGCGGCTTGCAAGTCGTGCCTTTCGGCGTGGAGTGGGAGAGCGGCGACGAATTCGAACTTGCGGTGACCCTAGATCACGACCGACCGCCCATGAGTTTCGAGATCGAGGACGGCATCGAGGTGGATGCCGGCAACTACAGTTGGGAACAGATCGAGGCGGATTTCAGTTCTTCCGAAGCGCGCCCGGTTGCCTTCGGTGTGCAAGCCGCATACGGGGGCTATTACGACGGCGACGCTCTCGGCTACGCCGCCTCAGTGGATTGGCGGCCGAATCCGCGATTTCTGCTCGGCCTGAGCTACGAGGAGGATCGTCTCGCCATGCCCGAAGGCGATCTGGTGGTCCGCGTCGAGCAGCTCAAGCTCGACGTCGGCTTCTCGCCGCATCTGACCTGGCAGAATTTCCTTCAAGCCGACAACGAGAGCGATTCGCTCGGTCTGCAATCGCGCCTGCATTGGCTGATCGAGGACGGACGCGAAGTCTTTCTGGTGATCGAGACCGGCTGGGAAAGGCTGCCCGACGGTAGGATCATCCCGGAGGAGCGCCAGCTGGCGCTGAAGCTGGTTTGGGCCGTGCGCTTCTGATCTTGCTTGCCGTGTTGGCACCCTGTGCCTGCGCCGCGCCCGGCTCGCGCGCTGGTCGGCTCGACGCCGCGGGCGTCGGGCTCGCGAGTCGCATGAACGGCGACGGCGCACGCACCGGCATGACTTTTGCTTACTGGAGCGCGGGATACCGGGGCTGGGGTTCCTTCGCCAAGTTGCGCGTGGATGCCGTGACCGGACTCGATTTCCTCTTCGACGATTCCGACGACTCCGACCCTTACGTGCGTGATGATCCCTACATTGACGAGCACGTCGGAGCGGTGGTCTTCGATCTCGGCGCGGTGTTTCGCTTCGCGGAGAACTTCGCGGTGTACGGTGGCATCGGGCTCGGCAATCTCTACGCCTACGAGGCGGTGCCGACCGGTTACGGCTCGGAGCGGCGCGTCGTTCACACGGTCGAATGGAGCGAGAATCTCACCGCAGGTCTGCTGTGGCTGTGGGGCGGCAGTGGCGCGGGGATGGATTTCGGCTACGACACCTTCGACGAGTCCTGGCGCATGGGATTCGTCGTCAACTACGGCGGCTCCGGCGACAACTGGCTCGATTAACATGCGCTCCGAAATGGCCATCAAGCGAGCTGAGGATTTTGCGCGAGCGGCGGTGCTCGGCGCCGGCACCATGGGCCACGGCATCGCGCAAGTCTGCGCTCAGGCGGGACTTGAGGTGCGGATGTTCGACGTGGCGCCGGCCGCGCTGGAGCGTGGCCTCGCTGGGATTGACGCCTTCCTCGCCAAGGGCGTCGCGAAAGGCAAGCTGCCGGAGTCCGAAGCCGCCGCCGCGCGTGCGCGCGTCCGTGGCACGACTTCGCTCGCCGAAGCTTGCGCTGGTGCCGATCTCGTGATCGAGGCCGTGCCCGAGCAGCTCGCTCTTAAACGTTCCCTGTTTCTGGAGTCTGCCGCCGCGGCTCCCGCAAGCGCCCTGCTCGCGAGCAATACTTCATCCCTCTCGATCGCCTCCATCGCCGTCGGTCTGCCCGCCCCTGAGCGCTTCCTCGGTATGCACTTCTTCAATCCGGTGCCACTGATGAGCTTGCTCGAAGTGGTGAAGGGTCCCGCAAGCTCCGCCGCCGCGGTGGAGGCTGCGGTCGGGCTCGCGCGTCGGCTCGGCAAGGAGCCGATCGTGGTCAAGGATGCTCCCGGTTTCGCTTCCTCGCGCCTCGGCGTGGCGATCGGTCTGGAGGCGATCCGCATGGTGGAGGAGGGCGTCGCCAGCGCGGCCGACATAGACAAGGCGATGGAGCTCGGTTATCGGCACCCCATGGGGCCCCTGCGCCTGACCGATCTGGTCGGGCTCGACGTGCGTTTGGGCATTGCGGAATACCTCAGCCGCGAACTGGGGCCGCGCTTCGAGCCGCCGCGCCTGCTGCGCGAGATGGTCGCCGTCGGCAAGCTGGGAAAGAAGTCAGGAGCAGGCTTTTATCGCTGGGATTGATTCGAGATCGGATCCATCCGCGCAACTTTGGCGTTTGAGAGGGGTTTCGGAGTCCGAAGAGGAATAGGATGGTTTGCATGCTCCCGGCCCTGCTCGCCCTGGCCATCGCCCTCCCGGCTGCCCAGGACATGAAACCGGACGCGCCGCTCACGGATCGCGAGCGTGCGGTCCATCTGCTCAACCGGCTGAGTTTCGGCGCCGCGCCGGGCGAGGTCGAGCGCGTGATGGAAATGGGAGTGAACGCCTGGCTCGAGGCGCAGCTTGCGCCGGCGCCCGCTACCGATCCGCGCCTGAGCGCCGCGCTCGCGAACTTCGAAACCCTCGGCATGTCTCCGGGTGGGGTGATCCAGTGGGTACATCAGGAGTTCATCGGTCAGGGCTTCGACTACGAGAAGCTCAGCCAGGAGCAACAGCGCGCCTTACGTGAGCGCCGCCGCGAGCCGGGCCGGGAGTTGGTGCAATCCGTGCTGTTACGCGAGACGCTCTCGGAGCGTCGCGTCGAGGAAGTGATGTGCGATTTCTGGCGCAACCACCTCAACGTTTCCTTCACCAAAGGCGATTCGATCGAGGTCCAGGTCAACGACTACGAGCGCATGGTAGTGCAGCGCCACGCGCTCGGCAGCTTTCCGGCGATGCTCAAGGCTTCGGCCCAGCATCCGGCAATGCTGAACTATCTCGACAACGCGCTTTCGCGCCGGCCGCCCTCCAAGCAGGAGCTGGCCGAGATCGAACGCAACGCCAAGCGCAGTACTGGTTCGCGCGAGCGTGCCGCCGAGGCGGTGGAGATCGCCGCACAGCGCGGGCTGAACGAAAACTACGCGCGCGAACTGCTCGAGCTGCACACCTTCGGCGTGGACAACGGTTACGAGCAGGACGACGTCATCGCCCTGGCCGAGGCGCTCACCGGCTGGAGCTACGAAGGCGGCGCGCGCGCTTCACAGGAATACGCTTTCCGCCCCGATATGCACGTGGTCGGAGACAAACGCCTGCTCGGCCGCCGCTTCACCGAGGATGACGGGGGCGGGCCGGGGCAGGGTCTCGCGATCCTCGATCACCTCGCGGCGCACAAGCACACCGCGCACTTCGTGGCCCTCAAACTGGTGCGCTACCTGGTCGCCGACGAGCCGCCGTCGAAGCTGGTGGACGCTGTCGCCAAGGTCTATCAGAAGACCGAGGGAGACATACCGTCCATGCTACGTGCGATCGTCGGCAGCGAGGAGTTCTGGGCGCGCGAACATTTCCGCGCCAAGTTCAAGACGCCCAACGAGTACGTGATCAGTGCAGTGCGCGCGGTTGGAGCCGAAGTCACCGACTCCAAACACATGCTCGGCGCGCTCATCGCGATGAACCAGCCGGTTTACAACTGCGACGACCCCACCGGCTGGTACGACACCGCCGAAGCCTGGCTCGATCCGGGCGTGCTCGCCAAGCGCTGGGAGTTTGCGATCGAGCTCGCCGAAGGACGCATCCAGGGGGTCCTGATTCCGGCTTCCTTCTGGCTCAACGTGCCCGAAGACGCGCCGGCCGAAACCTGGCAGCACCATCTCACGCGCGTGATCCTGCCCGGCGGCGCCGGCGAGCGCACGCGCGCCGCGTTGGCAAGCGTGACGAGCACCTACCTCGGCAAGCAGAAGGTCGCTGACTTGCGCGAGCTCGGCCCGCAGCTCGTCGGCTTGCTCCTCGGTTCTCCGGAGTTCCAGAAACAGTGAAGGATTCGAAGATGCTCAACCGCCGCGATTTCATCAAGTGGAGTGCCGCCGCCGCGGCCGCCGCACCCTTCGCAACTCCACGCCGCCTGCTGAGCTACGCGCCGCAGGATCCGGCGGGAGCCTCGGCCCTGGTCGTCATCTATCTGCGCGGCGGCGCCGACGCGCTGCACATCTTCGCGCCCTACGCCGACGCCGACTACGCCGCGCTGCGCCCCACACTGCGCCTCGCCGAAGGTGCTGGGTTGATTCCGCTCGACTCCACCTGGGGCATGCACCAAGCCCTGGCGCCGCTGCAGCCGCTGTGGGAGGCTAAGTCCTTCGCGCCGGTGGTCTGCGCAGGCTCGCCGCACTCCACCCGCAGCCACTTCGACGCTCAGGACTGGATGGAGTTCGCCGCCCCCGGCGACCGCACCATCCGCGACGGCTGGCTGAACCGCTATCTCGCGGTTTCCGCGAAAGCCGACGCCAGCGAATTCCGCGCGCTCGGCATGCAGGATCTTCTGCCCCGCTCCTTGCGTGGCCGCTATCCGGTCCTCGCGGTTCCCAGCAATCTCGACCGCAACAAGGGCGAGAAGACCCTCGACAAGTTCGAGGACTTCTACGGCGACGGTTCCGACCTCATGGAGGGCGGCGATTCCATGCAGGGGCAACGCGACGACGACCAGACCGGGGTCGTGGACTCGGGCCGCATGACGATTGACACCCTCCGGCGTTTCACCGAGATCGTGTACGGAGCCGCCGAGGCCGTCCCTGAAGCTGGCGAGGAGCGCCTGAGCCCGCGCGAGCGCCGTCGCCGTCGCCTGGAGCAGGAGCGCACCACCGCCGCCCAGCCGGCGAACGCCTATCCCAACAGCCAGTTCGGCAAGCGGATGAGCATGATCGCCAAGGTGCTGCTCGCCGGCGAGGGCCTGGAAGTCGCGGGCGTGGACTACGGCGGCTGGGACGACCACACCAACGCCGGCGCCGCGGAAGGACGCCTACCGAGCCGCCTGAACGATCTCGCGCTCGGCCTCGCGGCCTTCGTAGCGGAGCTCGGCCCAGTGATGGCCACCACCACCGTCCTGGTGATGACTGAATTCGGTCGCACCGTCCGTGAGAACGGCAACGGCGGCACCGACCACGGCCACGGCGGGGCCATGATGGTCCTCGGCGGGGGAGTGAAGGGGGGCCAGGTCCACGGCCGCTTCGATGGCTTGGCAGCCAAGAATCTGTACCAGGGGCGCGATCTCCCGGTGAACACCGATTTCCGGGACGTCTTCGCCGCCAGCCTGGAACGCTCGTTCGGATTTGAGTGCCCGAAGGAGTTCTTCCCGGGCTACAAGCCAGGGCGCCTGAAGTTGTTCTAATTCGGCGCTCAACCCCCTTTCCGGAACTAGGTTTCGTGTTATCTTCGGGAGGTTGGTCGGATGGTCGCCAAGCGGCGACGGTCGGCCGCACCCCCCCCCTTCTGTCTCTTTCGGAGATCAAACATCATGAATCGATTCAACATCCTTGCGGCACTCACTGCGAGTGCCCTCTTCGCCCAAGCCGGCGTCGCTCAACAGAACGACGTGGATCCGGCCAGTAACGGCAGCGTCCACGTGCAGAACACGGCGCTCACCGCCCTCGGCTCCCTCGTCGCCGGTCCGTACGACGTCGAGACCCCCCCCTTCGACAACCGCTGCCTCGGCGTCGAGGAAATGGGCGGCTTCCTGTGGGTCACCGGTACCGGTCACACCACGGTCGGCAATGCTTACAAGGTCCACCAGTACAGCATGACTGGCACCTACATCCAGAGCTTCTCGCAGGTGTCGAACGCGGCCTCGTGGGGCGGTCGGGACATGGTCTCGAATGGCAACACGCTTTACATCGGCTCTGACAGCGCCGAAGTCTCTGAGTATCTCTGGAACGGCACGACGCTCACTCACGTCGCGCTGCACACCGTGCCCGGCGTGGTCGGCACCATCCGCGCGCTGGCTCAGCGTCCCGGTGACGGCCACTTCTTCACGAAGAGCTTCACGTCCTCGCAGTACGAGTTCATTCTGACCGGTTCGATTGCCACCAAGTCGAACACCACGCTTTCCGCCTACGGCTACGGCTGGGATGACTGCTCCGCCAGCATCTGGGCCACCACCACTGGACCGAGCGTCCAGGAAGTGGATGCGGACTGTGTGTTCAAGTCCGGCGCTTTCGGCCTGACTTGGGGTACCGCGCAGGGCGGTGCGGACGTCTTCTTCGACAGCCGCAACCCGGGCTTCTACTCGATGGTGATTCTCGGTCAGGGCACCCCTGACCAGATGGAGGTTTACGACCTGGCCGTGCCCTGCGGCGGTCCGCCGAGCTTCACGCTCGCGAAGACTGGTAGCTGCGGCGCCGGTTCGATGACCCTGAGCACGACCAATGGCACCCCCACCGGCAATGTGGCTTACATCTACGGCAACGCTGGTCTGAAGACCAAGCCGAGCGGTGTCTGCGCCGGAACCACGGTCAACATTGCGAATCCGAAGAAGCTGGCGATCGCCAGCAGTGCGGGCGGATCTTCCTCGTTCACCTTCACCCCGCCGGGTGCGCTCTGCGGCAAGACCATTCAAGCCGTGCAGGTCGGAGTGGGCCCCTGCAATACCACGAACACGATCGTTCTGTAGGACTCTGAACTCCAGGCTCAGCCTGGGTACGAGGCGCCCCGCTGCACTCCGCAGCGGGGCGCCGTTTTTTTTCTTCGCGCATGCGCTGGCTAGACTGTGATTGCGCGCAGCGACGCGCGATTTGTCCTCCATGAACCACGTTTCCTCTCATCCGTCGCATCTCGAGCAGCGCATTCGCGCGCTCGAATCCTCCAATCGTCGTCATCGGCTCGCCGCGCTCGGTTTGGGGCTGCTCGCCGTTGTCGGCTGTTTCGGTGACGGGGATCGCCTGCCGACGATCACCGCGGTCGCGCCGCCTGCAGTGGCGGGCATGACGATCGAAGCCGACGCCTTCCTGCTGCGAGACGGTGCCGGCGGAACCGCTGCCCGTCTTGAACTGTGGAATGGCCATCCGCGTTTGGTGCTCTACAGCGCTCCGCAAGTGGAAGGCGTGGTGTTGCGGACCGAACCGCGCAGCAGCGAGCTTCGCCTCGACGCGGCCGGCAAGCGGCGCACGCATCTCGAAGCCGGCGCCGACCTCAACATCGGCCGCATCTCGCTGACTGACGATGCGGGCCGAGTGATGGCCCAGATCCAAACCGAAGGCGGCGCCACCACCTCCACCTTGTGGGGCGGCGCGAATCAGAAGGGCGTGCGCGCGATGCTGAACCTTCTGATGCCGCCGGTGGGGCCACCGGAAATCTCCTTACGCGATGCGGAGCTGAAGTCGAAGGTCATTTTGCTCGAACAGTGACCGACGCCGCGGCTCCGCGGGAGGTGGTGGACGTTCACGTTCACATTCAACCCTGGTCGCAGATCAAGGCGGTGCCGCGCGCCACCATCGAAAGCGGTCGCACCGACGTGGACGACATCCTGCGTTTCCAGCAGGATCCAGAAGCCCTTGCCGAGCACTTCGAGGCGCACGGCATCGTGCGCGCGGGTTTGATCAACTACGTCGCGCCGCGCTTGATGGGCTTCGACGCGAGCTGCAACGACTGGATCGCCGCCTATCGCAATCGTTGTCCGGCGCGATTCTTCGCGTGGGGCGGGATCCATCCGGCGCATTGCGCAGACGTGCGCTCCGAGATGAAGCGGCTGCTCGACGATCTGCGCGTGGACGGGATCAAGATTCATCCGCCGCACCAAGAGTTCGCCGCCAATGCGCACGCCACCGGCGAGCTGCCCGGTCTCGGCGAGGTCTATGCCGCTTGCGAGGAGCGCGACGTTCCGGTGATGATCCACACCGGGACCTCAATCTTTCCCGGTGCGCGCTCCCGTCTCGGCGATCCGCTGCACGTGGACGACGTGGCGATTGACTTTCCGATGCTGCGCATCGTGATGGCGCACGCCGGACGTCCACTCTGGTATCAGCACGCCTTCTTCGTGGCGCGTCGGCACGCCAAGGTCGCGCTGGATCTGTCGGGGATCCCGCCGCAAAAATTGCCCGAAGTGTTGCCGCGCCTCGACGAGCTGCAAGGCAAGGTCTTGTGGGGCACCGACTGGCCGAGCCCAGGCGTACGTGATCTGCGCGGAAACGTTGAAACATTTTGGAAACTCGACGCGTGGAGCGATGAATTCAAGCTTTCGGTGTTGGTGGACGCGCCGCTCGCCGCGCTTGCAACGCGCACTTGATATTGCTATGATGAACGAGCGCGTTCTTCGCGCGATCATCATGAAAATCTTGACACTCTTGATTCCCATGGCAGCGCTCGCCTGGCCCTTGGCCGGCTCCGCGCACGCGGCTCAGACTCCGCAAACTGGTAAGGCTGAGCAAAAGGCCGAGCAAAAGGCCGAACCGAAGACCGAACAGAAGGAGAAGGCTGATCGCGCCAAGGAAGGCAACCCGGCGCGCGAGAACCGTGAGGTCCTCGAGCCGGTGGCTTTCGAGCAAGCGCGCTACGTCAAGCGCAGCGCCCAACTCGAGCGCATCAAGGCGCTGGCGGCCGAAAAGAACAACGAGAAGCTCAGCCGCGAAACCGAGGAGCTGATCGTGAAGAATGAGAACCATCACCTCGCCCGACTCACGGAACTGCGCGCTAAGCACGGCGACGACAAGGTGAACGCCGCGCTGGCTTGGATCGAGAAGCGCGCGGAGGAGCGCGGCGCAATCGGCGTCGTCGGCGGCGCCAAGGACAAGAAGCAAGGCGAATACGGCGAGAAAGCGCGCGAGAAGGCCAAGGAAAAGAAGGAGCAGACCGAGGAAATGCGCGAGAAGGCCAAAGAGAAGGCCAAAGAAAAGCCCAAGGGAGACCCGAAGTAATGAACAAATTCTACGCCATTCTGATGCTGGCCGGCCTGAGCCCGCTCGCCTGTTCCCACTCCGATGCCGACGCGGCCGATCCGATCGCCGACGCGGTCCCGACCCAGGACGAGGCGGATTCCGCCGCCGCGGCGGAGATCAACGAGGACAACGCCGAGCAGGTGCTGGCGGACATCCGCAAGGAGCTCGACGCCAAGCCCTAAACGGCTTCAGGCCGACCACCAAGGCGCGGACCCGAGAGGAGCCGCGCCTTCTCTCGTTTACAGCATCGCTGCGCCGAGCACGCCGGCGTCGTTGCCGAGGCTGGCGCGAAGCAGGCTGAAGTCTTCGGCTCCACGGCCGAATGCGCGCTGATCGAGTACCGCGAGCGCATGCGGGGCGAGCAGATCGAGCACTGGCGCGCCGCCGCCGCCGAAGAGGAACACGCGCAGATCGAGCAGCAGGGCGACTGCCGCGAGCGCCTCACCGAGCGCTTCACCGGCGAGCCGAAAGACATCCTGCGCGCCGGCGTCCGGCACTGCGGCGCGTGCCCGCTCCGCGAGCACCGCCAGCGGCAGGTTCACGCCGCAGTGTTCGGCGCCGAGCCGCTCCATCGCCACCGCACTTGCGATCGCCTCGAGACAACCAAGGCTGCCACAGCCGCAGCGCCTCGAATGGCCGACGCGTAGATGACCGAACTCACCGGCCATGCCTCCGGGGCCGCGCCAGAGCGCGCCGCCGAGCACGATGCCACCACCGATGCCGGTGCCGAGCGTGGCGAGTAGGAAGTCGGGATGGGCACGGCCCGCGCCGTGACGGGCCTCACCGAGTGCAGCGACGTTCGCGTCGTTCTCGAGCTTGACGGGGACGCCCAACTCGCGTTCCATCGCTTCCACCAGATCGCGACCAGCGAGGAAGGCAAGATTCGGCGCGTCGAGCACCACGCGCTGGTTCTCGCCGATGACCCCGGGCAGGCCGATGCCGACGAAGCTCGGAGGCACCCCGGCGCAGAGTTCGCGCACCGCGTCAGCGACCACGCGCACGCAGACTTCGAAGTCGTGCGGGTTCGGCACCTGGGCGCGACGCTCGAGCCGACCGTCGCGCACCAGACCGAGCTTGGCGGAAGTTCCGCCCAGATCCACGCCCACGCGCGCGCCCTCGCTCACGCGCGCATCATAGGCTCCGCCGCGCAGCTCAGCGGCGCCCGCCGCGATTTAAGGCCTTGCCGTAGTACTCGAGCGCCTTCGGCATCGCGGCGTCGAGACGATCAATGCGCGTTTGCTCACTCGGGTGGGTGGACAGCCATTCCGGCGGCCGTTCGCCGCCGAGCGCACCCATTCGCTGCCAGAGACCGACTGCGGCCTGCGGATCGTAGCCCGCATTCGCCGCCATGTAGAGGCCGTACTCGTCCGCTTCGGATTCGTGTGAGCGCGAGAAGGGCAGCATCACGCCGACGGTGGCGCCTGCGCCGAGTGCTGCCATGATTCCGCCGCGCTGATCCGCGTCCATCTTGCGCATCGAGAAGGATGCGCCGACCAGCGCACCTTGGAGCAGCACGTTGTGGCTCATCCGCTCCGCGCCGTGACTGAGGATGGCGTGCGCGACCTCGTGTCCCATCACGGCGGCCAGGCTCTGTTCGTCCTGCGTGATTGGCAGCAGGCCGGTGTACACCGCGCACTTGCCGCCGGGTAGCGCCCAGGCGTTGACGGTCTGCGGATCGTCAATCAGCGCGAACTCCCAGAGAAAATCCTTGGCAGCGGTGTTCGGATAGAGCTCCTGCGCGGACAGCGCGATGCGCTTGCCGATGCGCTGCACCATCTGATACTGCGGTCCCGAAGTGATCAACTTCTCCTCGGCGAGCATCTCCTCGTAGGCATCGGAGCCGAGCCGCATTTCCTGCGCTGAGGACATGAAATTGAGCTGACTACGGCCTTCCGGCGTGGTGCTGCACGCGGCCAAGGCGGCGACGAAGAGCAGGGCAAGGCAGTGCTTCATGGTTTCGTTATCGTAATACGCGCCGGGGCTGGATTGCGCCGGCGATTTCCCGCCGATGGCCGCCCGCACGCCCACCCTGCTGATCGTCCTCGACGGCTGGGGGCATGCCCCCGACCGCGACTGGAACGCGATCACGCGTGCGCCGGCGCATCGCTTCCTGCAATGGTGGGAGGAATGGCCGCATGCACTGCTTTCTGCGAGCGGACACGAAGTCGGACTGCCGCTCGGCCTGATGGGCAATAGTGAAGTCGGTCACACCAACCTCGGCGCGGGTCGGGTGGTCTATCAGACGATCACGCGCATTGATCATGAGATTGAGACCGGCGGGTTTGCTGCGAACGGCGCGTTGCGTGGAGCCATCGCGCACACACTGAGCGGCGGCGGTCGCCTGCACCTCTTCGGTCTGCTCGGCGACGGCGGCGTGCACGCCTCGGAGAATCATTACGCAGCTCTGCTCGCGCTGTCCAAGCGGATGGGCCTGCCCGGCGAGCGCGTGCTCTTTCATGCGCTGCTCGACGGACGTGACACGCCTCCCTCATCGGCACCGGGTTATCTCGCGCGGCTCGAAGCCCTGCTCGCCCGTGAGGGAGGGCGCATCGCCTCCGTTTGCGGCCGCTACTTCGGGATGGATCGCGACAAGAACTGGGAGCGCACGCAGCGTTTCTGGGAGTTGCTGGTCCACGCGCGCGTGCCCTTCCGTGCAGATTCTGCGCACGCCGCAGTTGCCGCTGCCCTTGCGCGCGGCGAGACCGACGAGTTCGCGCAGCCGACCCTGATCGGATCGCCGCTTCCACTCGCCGACGGCGACGCCCTGCTTTCCTTCAACTTTCGCGCCGATCGCGTGCGCCAGATCAGCGAAGCACTGCTCGCCGGTCCCGAGTTCGACGCGCGTGCCTTTCCGCGCCATGGCGTTCCCAAGCTTCACTACGTCAGCATGACGCAGTACCGGCAGGACTTCGCCTGCCCAGTCGCCTATCCGCCGGAATCGCTGCGTTCTCTGTTCGGCGAATTGGTTGCGGCGCGCGGGCTGCGCCAGTTGCGCTGCGCCGAGACCGAGAAGTACGCACACGTCACTTACTTCTTCAACGGCGGCCGCGAGGAGCTCTATCCCGGCGAAGAGCGCGTGATGGTTCCATCGCCGAAGGTGCCGACCTACGACCTCAAACCGGAGATGAGCGCGCCGGCGGTCACCGACGAAGTCTGCAAGCGCCTGAACGCAGGCGAAACCGATTTGTACGTCGTCAACTTCGCCAACGCCGACATGGTTGGTCACACCGGACTTCAATCCGCCGCGGAGGCGGCGGTGCGCGCGGTGGACGAGAGCCTGGGACGCATCGTCGAACTTGCGCTTAAGTGCGGCGGGAACATCGCGATCACCGCCGATCACGGCAACTCGGAGCAGATGTGGGATCCGGTCACCCAGCAGCCGCACACGGCGCACACCACGAATCCGGTGCCATTCCTCCTAATCGGTGAGCGCTTCCGGGGGGCGCGCATGCGTCCGATGGGAGTTCTCGGCGACGTCGCGCCGACCCTGATGGGGGCGATGGGGCTGGAACAGCCCCCGGAGATGGACGGCCTCTCCATGCTGCGGAGCTGAGCTACGCCCCACAAGTTCGGCAGCCGGAGAGCCGATGAGAGGGGGCAGGCTCTCGCGCCAGGGGGCCCGGAATCCGTCATGCAGCGTCTGCTCGTCGTCCTTCTCGCTCTCGCCCTCTTCGCTGGAACGGGCTTCGCCCAGACCGCTTGGTACGTGAATCCCACTTCCGGGAACAACGGGAATACTGGTCAGTCGCCTGCGCAGGCTTTCCGCTCGCTGACGCACGCGCTCACCGTGGCGGGTCCGAGCGACAACGTATTTCTCGCCGAAGGCACATACTCTGGCTCGGAGACCTTTCCGATCGGGCTGCGCGACGGCGTCCGCGTGAGCGCACTCGGCGGAACTCCCGTCTTCGACGGTAACGGCACCGCGACGCTCTTCAATCTCGCCGAGGATCTCACGCAGGCCACCGAACTCAGCGGCGTGTCCATGACCGACGCCTCGACCTGCTTCGCGATCACCGGCGGCCGTGCAGTGGTCGGACTCTCACTTACTGGCTGCTCCTTCACGCCGACCGCCACCGGTTTCAGTGCGGCGCTCTCATCCGGCGCGGCAGGACAATCGCTCACCATCAGTGGCTGCAGCTTCACGGCCACATCTGCCAACGTAGCGATTTCGATCATCGTTTCGGACGCGACCTCACTCAGCGGAGGCGGCATCCAGGACTGTGAGATCGCCGGCGTCTTCAACCTCGGCATCCTGCTCCAGTCCGCGGGCGACGGCACCATCGGCACCGCCTTCGTCGCGGAGGGCAACCAGATCGCAGGATCGCTGATCGGGATGCACCTGCGAGCGGAGGGCGCCGGCAGCGCCAACCTCGCCACCGTTGCGGCCACCATTCGAGGCAACGGGCTCACCGGCGCCGATCCGGCGGTGGACACCGGGCTCAAGCTCGAAGCGCTGCGCGGCGGCAGCAACTCCGACGGGCTCGTCAGCTCCCGCATCGAGTTCAACCAGATCGCCGCTTTCGACGTCGCGGTCGAAGTGGTGACTCTCAACAACGGCATCTCGCTGGCCGACGTGATTCCGGACTTCTTCGGCAACGTGTTCAGCGGCAGCGTGGTCGGGGTGATCCTCGATGCCACTCAGCCCAACGCGGCCGAACGCAACGCAGACCCCAATTTCGGCGGCAACTCCGAGGGTGGAGTCGCCTGCCTCAACACCTTCACCGGCTTCGTCACCGACTTCACGCTGGATCTGGACCAGGTGCAAACGCTCTTCGTGCGCTTCTGTTGGTTCGACGGCGCGCCGGCGGTGCTTGGTGGCACCGTCAACAGCACGCCGATCTACGACAACCTGCTCGACGGCACCACCAGCGGAGGACTCGCAGCCGGAGTGGAGGCACAGGAACTGACGATCACCGCCGCAGCGACCACCGGCTTCGTGGACAATGCCGGTGAATCCGCCGCCGGTCAGATCGTCGTCGAACTCGACGGCGTCACTCTCGATCAGAGCGATTTCGAAACCTTGCCGATCGGCGCCGGAATCGTGATCGTCCTGCCCGCGCTCACCGCGGGCGCGCACACGATCACAGTGACCAATCCTGGCGGACAGACCGGCGAATTCGAGATCAACGTCGGGACGAGTACGGGTGGCACCCAAGCCAGCGGTTGCTTCGTGGCGACCGCTGCGCACGGTGACTACGAAGCTTCCGAGGTACGCGAACTCCGCGCGCTGCGCGACGAATACCTCGCGATGAGCGGCCCCGGCCGCTCCTTCATTCGCTGGTACTACCGCGAAGGCCCGGCCGCCGCCGACTGGATCGCGGAGCGTCCCTGGGCACGGGCCGGTGCGCGTGTTGCGCTGCAGCCCGCGGTGTGGATGTCGAGCGCGCTCACGCGCTGGAACGCCGGCCAGCGCTTCGCGTTCATGATCGCGTTGCTCGGTGCGAGTTTCGCGCTGCTGCGACTCAGCCGCCGCGCTTGAACGGCACGATGCCGATCACGCGTCCCTCGCGCGGGGGACCGCGGGGTATCTGCTCCAGAGTGACGAGCAACTCCACGCTGAGACCGGGTTCGATCACACCGCTCCAAGTGATGCGCGGATCCGGCTCCGCTTGCTCGTGCTCGACCCAAGCGACCTCCCAGGCTCCGCGCTTCAGCGCTGCGGATTGGAAGGCGCCGCGTTCGTCTGCGCGCGTCAGCATCGTCTCACCAGTGTCGAGGTCGCGCAGCCGCAGCCAAGCGAAGGGCACTTCGAAGCCGTCCATCCCGAACACGAATCCGCTGATCACGCCGCCACGCTCCAACCGCAGCGCAACTTCCAGCAGCGTGACGCTCGGAATTTCGACCGGGGCTTGTTCGGCGCTGGGGAAGTAGCCGTCCGCCAGCGCGTGCACGCGATAGCGCGCCTCCGGCAGCTTCTCGAAGAGATGGGCGCCGTTGAGATCAGCGAAACCGCGCGCTGCAGCCTTGGTGCCGGGCTTGTCCGCCCAGTTCAGGAAGACCTCGGCGCCGAAGACCGGCCGTCCATCTTGATCCAAAACACGCACGAGTAGTTCGTGGACTTCCGCCAGCGCGTTGGCATCGCTGATCTTGCGCACCGGATCTTCCTGCGTGCCTCCGCGACCACTGGCGGGTTGCTCCCGCCACTGTTCCGACTCCGGCGGAAGCTCTGTGCGCTCGGACGCAGGCTGACAGAGCAGCGAGCCGCCGAAGACCGCCGCGATCAGGACCAGCAAGGTGGCGAAACCCCAGAGATTGCGCTTGTTCATCCCAACTCCATGGGTGGCAGTTCTACCACGACCGTGGTCTCCAAGGCTGCTGCGCACGCCTGCAGGCGAATTCCCTCCACAGCGGCTTTGCGGCGCAGCAGCCCGAGGCCGAGCCCACGGTTCGCGCGCGGCGACCAGCACCAGGAGGTGACCGTGCCCAGCGCGCGGCCTTCCGAATCCTGGAGTTCGGCTCCGGCGAGCGATTCCGCGCCGCCCTCCGCAGCACGTAGTCTGCAGAGTTGTCGCGACGCTTGGCCGTAAGTGTTGATGCGTGCCACGATTTCCTGCCCGGCATAACACCCCTTGCTGACCGAGGCGCGTCGCCATTCATTGCTGTTGGGCAGCGTGCTCTCCGCGTCGAAGTCCGCGCCCCAGCGCGGCACGAAGGATTCGATGCGTAGGGTTTCGCGCACTTCGGCACCCGCACGAGGAACTCCGGCGCGCGCGAGCTGCGCGTCGAGAAGTTGGAGTTCTTCGGCGGAGCCGAGAATCTCCAACGCGAGCTTGCCGCGATCCGGTCGTCGCAGGATCGTTAGCTTTCCGGTGCGCGCAACGCCGAATCCCTTGCGATCTTCCGGCACGGGCATGCCGAGTTCCAGAGCGCGCTGTTCCGCGTGCGGACCGAGCAGGAGCAGGCGCGATGCCGTCGGCCGTCGCATCACGAATCGCTCCGCGAAATGCATCATGCTCAGCCGCTCCGCCACGGCATCGGCGCGCTCCGCGGGCAGGTCCAATCCGAACTCCTCTTCGGATGCTCCGGGGAGGCAGTACAGCAGCAGATCTGCGATCCAATGGCCTTTCCCGTCGAGCAGCGCCGACCACTGACCGCTGCCGGGTGCAAGTGGGCGGAGATCGCTGCTGGCGATGCGCTGCAGGAAGTCGCGGGCATCGGCGCCCGCCAATTCGAGCCAAGCGCGATCAGGGCTTTCGCTGCGCACGCAGGCATCGTGCGCGGCGTGGTAGGTAGCGAGATCCATCTCCACCAATTCTAGTCCGGCAGCGCGACCACGAGCAGCTTGTCCGAGAGCAGCGGCGCGCGCCGCACTGGAATCGCTGCGACGACGCGGAAACCGGCGTCCCGCATTTCGGCGTGGATGCTCGCGTGGCTGGGATTCGACGGCGCGCGGGCGCGCAGGCCGAGCCTCCAGCGCAAGCGACGGCTCCAGACGCGTAGCGTGCGTCCGTGCCGCCAATCCACGATCACGCCGATCCGCGCCACTCGGCGCAACTCACGCAGAAAGTCGCGTCGTTCGAGGGGATCGCGCACCAAGTGCAGCAGGCGCACGCAGGCGACGGCGTCGAAAGCCTGATCGCGAAAGGGCAGACGCGTGCCATCTGCGCAGAGCAGTTGCGCGCCCGGGTGTTTTTCGCGCGCTACGGTGAGCATGGGTAGGGCGAGATCCACGCCGGTGCCGCGCAGCTCGAGATCCTTCCACAACGCGGTGAAACGGCCGGTGCCGCAGGGGAGATCGAGCAGGCTTTGCGGTGCTGCGCCCGCAACTTCAGCGAGAACGCGGAAGGCGCGCCGCAACGCCCGCGCCTTGCGCTCGTCGCGCGCTCGCCCGCGGCTTCCGTGCCAGCGCCGATCGTAGTCTGCCGCGATCTCGTGGTCGCGATAAACCTCGAGCTTGGCGGAGCGCTGCGGATCCTCGCTCATGCGCGCGAGCGTACCCTGGAGGCGATGCCCGGGCACGAACTGCCGCCGCTGCCGCCGCGGCCGCGCGACGCGCACAAGCACACGATGGGGCGCGTGCTCCTGATCGTCGGCTCGCGCGGCATGGCCGGTGCCGCCGCGCTAGCGGCCGAAGGTGCGCTGCGCGGAGGTGCCGGCTACGCCGTCGTGCTCTGTCCCGGTGCCATCACGCCCGAACTCACGGCGGCGATGCCCGCCGCCGTGCTGCATCCCTGCGGCGATGCCCGCCGGGAACGCCTGAGCGAGGAGGACCTTCCCGAGCTGCAGGTTGCCGCCGAATCCGCGCAGGCGATGGTGATCGGGCCCGGGTTGGGCGCCGGGGCGGAAGCCTGGCTCGCGGACTGGCTGCGCCTGCGTCCGGCGACGCCCTGCGTGTTCGACGCCGACGCTCTCAACGCGCTCGCCCGCATCGGCGTTGCGTCGCTTGCTGGTTTGAACCCGCAGGACCTGATCACTCCTCATCCCGGAGAGGCGGCGCGGTTGCTCGGTTGGAGCGAGGGGGGGGGGCGCGTGCAGGCCGATCGCCCCGCGGCCCTCGCCGCGCTCTGCGCCGCCACACCTGCAGCGGTCTTGCTCAAGGGCGCCAACAGCTTGATCGGCCAACGCGGCCGGACGGCCTGGAGCAATGCAAGCGGCAATCCGGGCCTAGCGACCGCCGGCAGCGGGGACGTCCTCTCCGGTCTGCTCGGGGCTCTGCTCGCGCGCGGCATGTCGGCTTGGGATGCGGCGCGACTTGCCGCCTGGCTGCATGGACGCGCCGCCGACCTGCTCGCCGAGCGCATCGGCGAAGACGCGCTGATCGCCTCAGATCTCGGGCGCGCGCTCGGGGCCGCCTTTCTCGAACACGCCGCGCTCCGCAGCGTAGGCAATCAAGCATGTTGATTGCTCTCCTGCTCGGTTGCGCGCAGGATCCCGTCCGCGAGCAGGCGCAGGCCTGGATCCACGACGGCTTCACGGGCGCGCTCGAATCCGTGGATCGAAAGCTGTTGGTGCCGGAGCTGCAACTCGCCTTCGACTTGGCCATGCTCGTGCCGGCGCGCACCAGCGGCCGCAGCATTCCTCCGGCCTTGCGCGAAGCCGCTGCGCAGCGCGCGCTCGCAGCCTGGATCGCCGGCGCGCCCGGAGCTGGCGGCGACGAAGTCGCGGCGCGCTTGAACGGAGTGCTCGGAGCGACCGGTGCCAAGCTGTTGGCCGACGCGCTGCGCGGCGACACCGCCATTCCCGGAGAAGACGCGCTCGCCGCGCAGTTGAAGGCATTGCCTCTGGCGGAATCCGCGGAGGCCATGCTCTCAGTCGCTCTCGACCGCGAGGTGCATCCGAGTGTGCGCGGCGATCTCGCCGTGCATCTGCTGCTCGCGTACGGTCGACCGACGCTCGCGGCTCTGGCTCCCGTGCTCGAACCGGATGAGGACGATCGCTTCCTCCGCCTCGTCTTTACCGCGTGGCGTACGCTCGCCGGCGCCGAGGACATCGAGAGATTGGAACGCATTGCGCGCGGCTCAAGTGGCAGTGGTGCTCAGTACGCGCTGCAACTGTGGGCACGCATCGAGCGCGATCCCGATCGCCGCATGGAGATCTTCGATCTCGCGCTCGCAGCACCCGGAGGCTATGCCTCCCTCGGACTCGACGCGCTCGCCGAAGGCGGCAGCCACTTCGGCATCGCGGAGCGCCTACGCAAGCTCCTGCGTTCGGGTACCGCGAATCAACGCGCCATCGCACTCCGCGCGCTCGCCCGCTTCGATTCCCATGAAGCAGTGCTCCAGGCGTATCGCAGTCTCGCCGAACCGCTCTCCGTCGCGGCAGCCGGTTGGTGGATGCCCGTCCTTGCGCAATCGCCGTTGCCTGAGGCGCAGCGAGCCGCTGCCGACTGGTTGGCGGCGGGCGGCATCGGTACCGGTGCCACCGCGCAGACGGTGACGCGCGCGCTCGCGGACAGCGATGCCATCCTGCCCTTGTTGGCTGCGCTGCTCAACGCACCGAGCGTTTCCATGCGTGAGAAGATGCCGCTGGCACTGACCAACGTGCAGCGCAGCGCGGACGCGCTCGAGTTCCTGCGTGACTTCGCCCGCAATGGCAGCGGTCTCGATCAACAGCAGGCGGTGCACGCCCTAGGCTTGTCCCTGGATCCGCGCGACCTGGCATGGCTGGAGCAGGCTGCGCGCGCTGAGGAACTCGACGTCGCGGTACGTGCCACCGCCTTCGAAGTCCTCCTCGCGGATGTGGCGGGTACCGTATTGATGAACGAATGGCTTGAGCGTCCGCCCGAGGCATGGGAGCTGCGTGAAGCCTTGATCCGCAACGCGATCGGGCGCGGTGAGGCTCACCAGCGCGACCGCGCTCTCGCTCTGATACGCATCTCACTGCTGGCGGAAGATCCCGAGAGCGGCGCCGCCTTGCGCAGCGTTGCCTGGACCGCACTCGCCGATCGCGGAGATCCAGCGGCCTTCGGCCGGCTCGCCGAGGAGTGGGCAATCCTGCTCGAACGCCTGGAACCTGAAGGCCGCGATGGTGCCGAAGATTGGCGTGACCTCTACGATCGACTGCACGCCTGGTCCGAACTCGAAGCCGTCGCCCGCGCGGCACGCGTGCTGGTGGCGCCGATCTCCGCTCGTCCGGCCTCGCGCCCACTCCTCGAGTGGGATTTCTTCCTCACTTCGCCTGAAGTACTGTGGGCTGCTTGCGCGCTGTGGAGCGGGGTGGACCCGGAGCAGACCGGCATCTGGCTCGATGCGCTTGATACTCTCCCTCTTAGCGAAGCCAACCGCATTCGCGTGCGCGCCCTGCACGCCGCTCGCGCGCGCCAACCCGCAGCCGAACGGGAGAACTTGCGCCTACTGATCGCTGATCCCGTCTCGCTGCGCAAGCACCCGCTCTACCTCGCCCAAGCCTTCGCGCCGGAGGGTGCGCGCTGGACGCTTTTTCACGATCGGCTTGCCGAACTCGAGCTGCTCGCCGATGCACGCTTGCAGCCCTCCGAGCAAGCTCTGCAGCGCTTGGCTGGTCTGCTGGAGGCTTACGTCGAGGCGGAGCTCTTCCTCCGCGCCGCGCGCTTTGCCATGGACGAACCCACAGGCCTTCCGCTCACACGCGAACTGGTGGCGCGCGGTTTGGCGTTGCATCCGCTGCATCCCGATCTCGCGCTGATGCACGCCGAACTGATGCCATCCGGCACGGCTGACGCGGAGCGCCGCCGGGCTTGGGAGCTGGTGATGCGCGTCGCGCCGCCCGGCTATGCGCAGCACGAGGTCGCCCGCGAACGACTGCGGGAACTCGCGGACTGAACCCGCGGCGCCCCCCAGCGTTATCCTCGGGCATGCTCAAGGCCTGGACCGCCGCCGCCGTGCTCGCCGTCGTTGCCGGAGCCGCATGGGCGGCAGGAGCCGTCATCAGTGATCCGACGCCGAAGCCGCAGGATCCAGTGCGCTCACCGCAGGAGCAGTTGCTCGCGCAGTTCCTGGAGCAAGGCGTGGCTGTGGATCCAGTGCGCGGCATCATTCGTCTGCAGGCTCAGGTGAGTTCTCTCTACGAGCCGCTCGAGTATCTGCTCGTCGTCCAACCTCAGGGCAAGGACTATGAATCCCTTTTGCTCTGCGAGGGCGTTTCCGCCGAGGCGCTCAACGCCGCAATGCTGATGCTCGGGGTCGAACTGGGTCGCAACGGCTCGGTGACCGCTGCCGATCCCGCGCCGACGCTGGAGGAGATCCAGAACGGCGCCGATCCCTCCGTGGTGGTGCCAGCCTCCGGCGACGGCTTCTACTGCTACGTCTCCTGGGAAGAGGAAGTGGCCGGGCGGCCGGAGCCTTTCTGCTACCGCGCCGAGGATCTCGTCATCAACGCGCGCACCGAAGGCACTTATCAGCGGGGGAAGTGGGTGTATCTCGGCTCACGCTTCGTGAAGCCGCACAAGGACGCAGAGGAGATCTTCGCCGCCAAGGGCGAGGGGAATCTCGTGAGCCTCTGCATCTTCGAGCCGGCCAACCACCTGCTTGCCGGTGCCGATCCGGATTCCGACGACGAGCAGATCTGGTTCTCGAACGTGTTCCTGCTGCCGTCGACGGGCCATCCGGTGACCGTCAGCTTCACGCGCGAGCCCTGGAGCGGTCCTCTCCAATGAGATTCGTCACCGCCGACGCGCCACGCGCAGGGATGGCGCCGGAGCCGCGGCGCGCGGAGAATGTCCCCCCGTCGCTACGGCTCCGCTCCCGCAGCCCTCGCGCCTGATTCCTCATTGAGTCCGGACCCCGAAAGATTCGGCCTGTTCCTGGTCGGCGCACGCGGCGCGATCTCGACAACCGTGCTTCACGGACTCGAGGCCTTGCGCGCGGGTACGCCGCCGGTCGGCCTCGTGACGGAGACGGGAATCTTCGCGGGTGAGCGGCTCGCCGATCCAGCACGATTCCGCTGCGCCGGCTGGGACGTTGCGGGCGACGTGCACCGCGCAGCCTCCGATCTCGCGCGCATCGGAGTTTTGCCGCCGGATCTCGTGCATCTCGCAGCCGCCCTGCGTGACCGCTTCGAGATGGATCTGGCGCCCGGCGTGCCGGAGCCGGAGGACGAGGATCTCGCCGACCCGCGTTCGGTGGAGCGACTACGGTTGCCCCCGGCGCGCATGGTGGACGTACTGCGGCAGGATCTGCGCGAATGGCTGAGCACTCCGCGCACGAAGCGGGGCGTGGTGGTCTATCTCGCTTCCGCCGAACGCGCGCGTCCGCTACCCGCCGGTTGGGAGAACGCCGCCGCGAATCCGCTCGACCTCTTGGAAGTCGCTCCTTCCACGATCTCGCGCTCACTGCTCTACGGCGCCGCCGCGATCGCCGAAGGCGTGCCCTTCATCAACTTCACTTCCGCGCCGGGCGCCGCCGCTCCGGCCCTTGCTGGTTGGGCCAAGCGCAGCGGTGTGCCGGTGCTCGGCAACGACGGCAAGACCGGCGAGACGCTGCTGAAGACCGCGCTGGCGCCGATGTTCCGCGACCGCAATCTCAACGTGATGTCGTGGGAGGGCTACAACATGCTCGGCAACCGCGACGGTGCCGCGCTCACCGATCCGATCCGCGCGATCGGCAAGGTTGCCAACAAGGACGCCGTGCTTCACGAAATCCTTCCCAATCCGCGCCTGCACACCGGCGTGCGGATTGATTTCGTGCCGAGTCTGCACGACTGGAAGACCGCGATGGACTACGTGCACTTCGAGGGCTTCCTCGGCACGCGCATGTCGCTGCAGTTCACCTGGCACGGCAGCGATTCCGCCCTGGCCGCGCCGCTGGTGATTGATCTGGCGCGCATCGCGATGCTCGCGCAGGATCGCGGCGAGGCAGGCGCCTTCGCTCCGGCCGCGGCCTTCTTCAAGAATCCGCTCGGCACTCGCGAACAGGATTTCCACCGCCAAATGGACTTGTTGCGTCGCTGGATTGTCGGCGGCTGAGCGCGGGTGGTCGAGTTGCGCGTCGAGGATCTCGACTTTCCGCTGCCGGAGGAGCGGATCGCGCGCTGGCCGGCACCGGAGCGAAGTGCCGCGCGGCTCTTGGTCGTGAACGGAGGCGGGGCGACGGGGTCGGCAACCGAGCGGCTTGCCCATCGCAGCATTGCCGACTTCGGCGCGCTGTTACGCAGCGGTGACTTGTTGGTGCTCAACGACACGCGCGTGTTGCCCGCGCGCCTGGATCTACACAAAGCGAGCGGCGGCCATGCCGAGGGTCTGTGGCTGGCTGCGCAGCCCGACGGCCGCGCCCGCTTGATGATCTCGGGCGGACGACTGCGCCCCGGGACGATGCTCGCGACCGCCGCTGGAGGCGCGCTCCGCCTCGTCGCGCGACTGCCGCGCGGCGAGTGGACCGCCGAGCGCGCCGACGCCAGCGAGGACGCGTGGGAGGATTGGTTGCGACGACACGGCAGCACGCCATTGCCTCCCTACGTGCGTCGGCTGCGCGCTCTACTCGGCGAGCCGCAGGATTCCGACGCCGATCGCGAACGCTATCAGACGGTGTGGGCACGGGCCGTCGGCTCGGTGGCGGCGCCGACCGCGAGCCTGCACTTCGACCGCGAGGCGCTGGCGCGGTTCGAGTCCGCGGGTGTCCGGCTCGCTTGGCTGACGCTGCACGTCGGCCAGGGAACTTTCCTGCCGGTCAGTGCGGCCACGCTCTCCGAGCACGGCATGCACGAAGAATCCTTCACGATACCGGAAGAAACTGAACGGGCGGTGGAGGCTTGCCGTGTGCGCGGCGGACGCGTGATCGCGGTCGGTACTACCGCCTGCCGCGCACTCGAGGCGTGGGCGCGCGGTGAGCGCACGGCCACGCGGCTCCTGATCGCGCCAGGTCACGATTGGCGCTTGGTGGACGCCCTGCTGACCAACTTCCACACGCCGCGCAGCACCTTGCTGGCACTGGTCGCAGCCTTCGCCGAGCGCATCGGGGCAGCGGATGGACTCGCCTTCGTCAAGGCGGTCTATGCCGAGGCGATCGCGCGGGAGTACCGCTTCTATTCCTTCGGCGACTCGACCTTCTGGTTACCGAGCAGCACGTAGGTATTGCGTTCGTGGCGCTCGATCGCGTCGAGCGAACGCTGCATGGCATCCAATTTCTGCTCGAGCGAATGCAGCGCCGCGATCATTACTTCACGCTGGGCGCCCGCATCTTTCAAGGGCTGGGCGCCGGATTGGATGAAGCGTCCGTTGCGGATCACGCCTCCCTGCTGCGGCTCCTCGGCGCGCACTCCGGCGGCATAGCCGAAGAATCCGGCGAAGCAGGCCGCGAGGAGCAAGCCGGCGGCCACCGTTCCTCGTTGATTCTGTTGCATACCGGAAATCTATCCCGGTTTTTCCCCGCGCGGACGGATTCTGCGGCGCCCAGATCAATTCAGCACGCGTTTGAGCGTGAATTCGAGTCGGCGGGGCTGCAGGCTACCCGGCGCGGACTCGAGCACGATCCTGAGGCTGTCGCCTTCGCGCAGGTAGCTCGCGCTGCGCGGGAAGTCGCGCTCGGGGGCTTCGAGTAAGAGTCGATGCATCTCGACGCTGCGCACCTCCATACCGACAGGCGCCTCTGCCTCACTACGCCACGGATCGAGACCGCGGTTGAAGTGGCGGAGCCAGAAACGCAGGCGCTGCGGGGCGCCGCCACGCTCTTGGCCGGGAATCGGCGGACCGTCGGCGGAGACCGCGGGCAGCGTGGGAGTTTCGAGCTCGATCGCCATCAGCTCGTAAAGGCCGACGACGCCCTGTGCGCCGGCCGAACGGAACATTCCGCACATGGCGTTGCCGCGCGCTGCGGACCAAGTCTCTTCTATGAAGGATCCGTCCTCTGCTTCGGAGCGCCAGGTTCCGCTCAACCAAGCGAGATCGTCCAATGCGGACGGCGGAACAAGCTGCGCTTGTGAATCACCCAGTCCCAAACACAGCGGAAGCAGCAAGAATGCATTGCGCGCGATGGCCATCGCAATCAGGATACCCAGACCATGAATTCGCGCTGCCTGGCACTCGCCACGCTTCTGCTCGGCGCTTCCTGCTCGGGAGCCGCACTCATTCGGCCGCCGGCGACTCCGCTCGAACGCGCCATCGGCTTCCGTGAAGGCGCGGAGGACGGTTGGCACGGCATCACGGCGGAGGATGCGCTCGCCGCCGAGGTCTCACGCGTGGTGGATCCCGCTCGCGTGGATGCCGAGTCACGCATCGAAGTGCTGCCCGACGTGCCTGCGCTACGCAAAGTAGCCGAAGCCGCGGGCGCTGATCCCGCCGCGGCTCGCCTGCGCCTCGAAGCCTACGTGGAGCGTCCCGGCAGTGATCCGGTCGCCCTGCACTTACCCGGATACGACGAACTCGACCAGCTCTCGCTCACTGCGACACCGCCTGGCCTTGACGACGCGCATCCCACCGCGATCGAGCTCCCGCGCACGATCGCGCGCGAAGGCGACCGCATGCGCATCCGCGCGATCCTGGAGGATGGTGCGGGTGCTCCCTTGGGTGATGCTCACGATTCTTTCTTTCGCATCGGCCAAATGGGATGGAATGCCACTTATCACCCGAGCGTGGTGCTCGCGCGTCCCTTCCGCAAAGAGGCCGACGATGCGGAGTTCAGGCTCACGCCGGGCATCGCTTGGTTGCACACCTACACGCCGCGCCACGATGAAGAAGGTGCGTGGCAGCAGTGGATGCGTGCCACGCACATGTCGGTCGGTCCTCACGCGCTGCTGTTGCAGTTCGACACGGAGGACGAGGTCGAGATCGGACTCGGTGTGACCGCCGGCTTCTGGGGCGGCGTTCTCCAACTCGGCTTCGGCTACAACCTGATGGCCGATGGCGGTCAGGACCGGCATTATTTGTTCATCGGTTCCTCGATGATCTCGCTCGCGCAGGCAGCGGACCGCAGCTTCGGCGCCCTCTCCGGGTTCTAAGCCAGTTTGCGTCGCAGCACACTGCGGCTCCACAGCGCGGCGAGGATCACGAACAACCCGAGTCCGGCCAGGCAGGTGGCGGGCGTCGGCGTGCCGAGCCAGGTCTCGGCGAGCGGCGTGCTGAAGGACCAGTCGGAGCGCGCATAGACGGCGCGTAGCGGTTCGATCGCGAGCGTGACCGGATTCAGCAGCACGAGGCCGCGCAGGACTTCCGGCAATCGCTCGAGCGGGGCGAAGGCGCTCGACAGGAAGACCATCGGCAGCGTGACGATCATGATCACCGCCAGCATCTCGAAGTGGCGGCGGAACTGGAAGGCGAGGCCGAGTGAGACGGCGGTGAAGCCGAGAATCACCAACAAGAGCGCGAGGAGTCCGACCGCTGCGCCGATCAAGCCGCCGTGGAAGCTCACGCCGAGCGCCGCTGCCGCCACGACGATTACGGCGCATTGCAGCAGCGTGATGGCGGCGATGTGGATCGCGCTCGCGAGCACGATCGAGAAACGGTCCGCGAGCGGCGCAACGCGCAGCCGATCAAGGAAGCCGAGCTCACGGTCGAAGAGCAGCGGCACGCCGGCGTTGAGGCTGGCGTTGAAGGCGGTGAAGAGCAGCGCGCCGGGGGTGACGAAGTCGAGATAGGGACCGCCGATGACCTCGCTCATCGAATCCTTCAACACGAGGACGAAGAGCGCCATCCAGATCAAGGGCTGGAAGAGGCCACTGATCACCACGATCGGGCGGCGGCGGGTGTGCAGGAACCAGCGCCAAGCTTGGATTCGCGTTTCTTGCCAGAACTCACGACTCATCGCACTGCCTCCGGGACGCGCCGGGTCGCGGCGAGGTAGGCATCCTGCAGCGTGGGACGGCGTTGGCCGAGCGATCTTAGTTCGAGTCCAGCCTGAGCAGCGGCATCGCGCAGAGCGTCGGTCCAACTCCGAGCGTCGCTGCGTTCGGGTACGGCCATTGCGCATTCTGCGCCGTCCGGCGCGTCGGGCAGCGGTGTGCCGCCAAGGCCGCGGAAGAGTTCGTGCAGGCGCGCGCGCTCTTCATCGTGTGCTTGTGTGCTCGCGGTCGCCGTCACCACCCAGGCGCCGAGCGACCCGCGCAACTCCGCAGCACTGCCGCTTCCCGCGACGCGTCCGCGCGCGAGGAGGACGCAACGCTGTGCGAGGGTCTCCGCCTCTTCGAAGTCGTGCGTCGCAAGCAGGATGGCGACGCCTTCGCGCGCGAGTCCGGCGAGCAGCGACCACAGATCGCGCCGCGCCTCGTAGTCGAGTCCACTCGAAGGCTCGTCGAGGATCAGGACTTGCGGCCGATGCAACAGCGCGCAAGCGAGATCCAAGCGCCGTTTCATGCCTCCGGAGTAAGTCTCGACCGCCCGGTCGGCCGCCTCGCTCAAACCGAAGCGCTGCAGCAGCTCGCGCGCCCGCACCGCCGCATCGGCGCGCGCGAGGTGTGCCAACCCGGCCTGGAAGCGCAACATTTCGGCGCCGGTGAGCAGTTTGTCGAGCGCCGACTCCTGGCCGGCGTAACCGAAGGCGCGGCGTGCACGCACCGGATTGGTGGCAACTTCGGCGCCTGCGATCTCGAGCGAACCCGCGTCGAGCCTCTGCAGAGTGGTCAAGCTGCGGATCAGGGTGCTCTTGCCTGCGCCGTTCGGGCCGAGCAGCGCCAGCACTTCGCCTTCTGCGATCTCGAAGGAGACACCGCGCAGCGCTTCGACCTCGCCGTAGCGCTTGCTGGCATCGCACACGCGCACGAGGGGGGGGGCCGACACCCTCATAGTCTGCGGTCGAGGACGAGGAGTGTGAAGAGCACCGGAAGATAAGCGAGACTGGTCCACAGCACCATGCGCGCGCGCGGAGCGGTGCGGCGCAATCCGAAGCCGAGGACCGCAGCGAGGAAGAGCAGCGAGGCGGAGAAAGCGCCGAAGAAGTAGATGCGTCCGGCGAAGCCGGCGAGCGTCGGCAGCAGACTGGCGGGCAGCAGCACCAAGGCCCAGTGGACCGCTTGACGACCGCTTACCGCACCGGTCTCGTCCACCTGCGAAAGCATCCGCAGTCCGCCGCGCGCGTAGTCGTCGCGATAGAGCCACGCGATCGAGAAGAAGTGCGGCAACTGCCAGAGGAAGAGGATCAGGAACAGGACGCCCGCGCGCAGATCGAGCCCGTTACCGGCTGCTGCGTAGCCGACCAGTAGCGGGAGTGCTCCGGGGAATGCCCCGGCGATCGTGTTGAGGGGGGTGATGCGCTTCAGCGGCGTATAGACGAAGCAATAGGAGAACACCATCACCACCGCTAGCCAGGAGCAAAGCGGATTGAGGAAGGCGAGCAGCCAGCCACAGCCGAGGGTCGCGCCGCCGATGGCAAAGGCGAAGGCAGTGCTACGACGAATGCGGCCGGCCGGAATCGGGCGGCCGCGTGTGCGATGCATGGCGGCGTCAATCTTAGATTCGATCACCTGATTTCCTGCTGCGGCGGCGGAGGATGCCAGCGTGAGCCCGATGCAAAGATGAAGGATTTCCCGTCCGTCCCAAACGCCCTGGTTGGCGATCCACGCGCAGACGGCGGCCGCAGGCGTGGCGAAGGACTGGATGCGCGCCTTCGAGAGTGCGATCCAATCGCGCAGGCTGCTCACGAGCTCCGCTCCGGCGCGAGGCGCCAACGCGCAGCGATCGCGAGCGCCGCAGCGTTTGCCATCACTAGCACGCCGACCAGCACGTGTGCCGTGGCGAGTATGGCTTGCAGCAGGAAGCGTGCACGATCGTCCTGCGCCGGTGTGGCGAAGGGGCCGATCAGCCATGCCCAGGCACAGACGCCGAGCAGGATCTGTACCGTCACCAGCGCGAGCATGCGCCACGCGGAGGTGCGGAGTTCGCGCGCGGCACCGCAGCGGTGTGCCGCCAAATGCGCGGCATAGAGCAGCACTGCGGAACTCGCGAGAGCAAGCACTAGGTGCCCCGCGAAGGCGCCCTGCTTGTGTCGCAGACTCGCAGCAGTGAAGAGATTCACGAAGAGCAGGCCGAGGCCGAGCAGGCTCCACAACCGCAGCCGCGCGACCTCCGCCGCCGGCGCACGCGCCGCCGGTTCGTCCCAAGCTGGGTCAGCGCGCTGGCGGAGCGCGACGATCAGCACCACCACCACCTGCGCGCCGAGCGCGTGCACCACGGCTCCGGAATAGGAGTTGGCGAGCACGCGCAAGGCGCCGAGCAAGCCCTGCGCGATCGTCGCCAGCAAGACCGCGGTGGCGAGCGCACGCACGGCGCCGGGAATCCCACGTCCGAACCAGGCCGCGAGCGCCGCCGCGATCACCAGCAATCCGGTGAGCACGCCTGCTTGGCGGTGCGTGTGCTCCACCACCGCTCCGATGCCGAACTGCTCCGCGAGGCTCGCATAGAAAAAGGAGAACAGGCTGGAACCATTGATGTCCGGCCAAGTCGGATAAGCCATGCCGACCTCGGCACTGGTAATGGTGCCGCCGATCCCCACCGTGAGCGCCACGGTGCACCAGAAGGCGGCGGTGGCAATCCGCCGCACGCGCAGGCGCGCACTAGTATTTTTCATCGTTCGGCCAGGGCGCGAAGGTGGGCGACGAGGTCGGCGATCTCTCCGTCGCTGAGGCGATCGCCGTGGGCGGGCATCGGCGTGCCCTTGACGCCGGCGTGGATGCGGCGGAACAGATCCGCCGGTGCGTCGCCGCCGTGATACTGCGCGCGGCGCAGATCGCGTGGCTGCGCGGGCAATCCCCAGGCGTCCTGCAGCAACCAACGCTCCTGCTCTGCTTCCCACACCGCAGGACCGCGACCATCACCGTCCGCACCGTGACAGCCCGCGCAACCGACGCGCGGATCGGTGTAGAGCGCGGCACCGCGCGCCGCTGCTGCTGGGTCTTCGGCATCGAACTCGGGCACGCGCACGATGGGCGCGTTGCTCGGATCCCAGGCCGCCAGCACCTCGGCGCGCGCCGCTGCGTATGCGACCTCTGGGGCTTGCCCCGTGCGCGCGCGTTCCCGCGCATTGAGCGCGAGCTCACCGCGGACCAGGATCCACATCGCGTAATCCACCAACGCGCCAAAGATCGGTTCACGGAAGCGACCGAAAGAACTCATCGCCGTCCAGCGCACGCCGTCGCGCAGCGTTCGCTCGATGTCGGCGCGTCGCGCTCGCGCATCGAAGACCGTGCTCGTGAACTTGAGCACTCCGAGGCTGAAGTCGCGCGGCCGTGGCGTCAGCATTGCCGCGGTGGTGGTGTCGCCGCGTCCGGTCGGCCCATGGCACTGTTGGCACTGCGTGCGATAAGTGGTGGCACCGAGCCGGAGTTGCAAGTCACCATCGGGACCCGCGGCCGGCAGTCCCGTCACTGCGAAATCCGCAGGCGCGCGCGGCGCGCCGAAAGCGCCGAAGTCTGCCTCCAGCAAGCTCATCACGGCGCGTTCTTCCGCGCTCACGAAGCTTGCGTCCTCCTCCCGCGGTTCCGCGCTCGGCGCCGCGAACTTGAGACTCAATCCGACGCCCACCAACGCGAGCAGGATCACTGCGCCGATAGCGCCCGCTTCGACCGGCTTCATCCGGCCACTCCCGATCCTGCACGCAGAGTCGCGAGCGCCGCCGCGCCCGACTCCGTCCACTGATAGAGCACCAAGTAGATCAATACGCCGGTCACGGACACGAACAGCCAGATCGGGAAAGTGATGCGCGCCAGCCGCCGGTGGGCGGGGCGGCGGTCACGCAAGCCCAGCCAGATGGTGCTCAGGGCCAAGAATGGCACCAACGCTGCCAGCACCGTATGCGCGAGCAACATCACGAGATAGGGAATCTTTCCCCATTCTGGACCGGCGTACTCGACGCGGATGCGATAGTGGAAGTGGAACCAGAGATAGGAAGCCAGGAACAACACCGAGCACGCGAAAGCCGCGAGCATGGCGTTGCGGTGTGCGCGTTCGCGTCGGACGCGGATGAGCAGGATGCCGACGATCAGCAGGCTTCCGGCGCAGGCGTTGAGCAGCGCGTTGAGAGCCGGGAAGACGGCGGGATCCATAGTCACGCCTACTCGGCGAGCACTGCGCGCAGCGCCTGGCGCAGCGGGAGGCGTGCAGCGGGGTCGAGGGCGTCGTAGTAGCCGCGAACCCTTCCGCGTGCGTCCACCAACACGAAGCGCGAGGAGTGCAGGAGGTCGCCGTCGGCCGCGAAATCCTCTGCGAAGGCGAGCAGGAAGGAACGCTCGCAGAGTTCGCGGATCGCGGCGCGCTCGCCGGTGAGCAGTCGCCAGCGCGGTTGCGGAAGGCCGTGCTTCAAAGCATGCTCGCGCAGCACTTCCGGAGTGTCACGCTCCGGATCGACGCTGATCGACAGGAAGCGCAGTCGAGGCTCGGCTTCAAACTCTCGCGCCAACTCCAGCATGCTCTCGGTGAGTAGCGGACAGAAGCTCGGGCAGGAAGTGAAGAAGAAGTCTGCAATCCAGACCGAACCGAGCAACTGTTCGCTCCCGAATTTTTGCCCGTCCTGATCCGTGAGCTGGAACTCGCTGATTTGCGTGATCGGCTCCGGCGCGGAAGGCGTGGACGGAGAACAACTCGCCGCGATCGCGAGCAAGCCCGCCGCGGTCCATCCAGCCCAAGCGGAGATCTGCGTCATGAGGGGGGACTAGGATACGGGTGCGCCGTGGCTCAACTTTTCTGGATCGCGCTCGCCGGGGCTGCCGGCACCCTTGCTCGCTACGGAATGCAGCGGCTCGCGGTGGCGCTCCTCGGCGCCGCATTTCCCTGGGGGACGCTGGTCGTGAACGCGCTCGGCTGTTTCGTTCTGGGTCTGCTCTGGAGCCGCAGTCAGGAGCAGGGTCTGCTCGCACCGGAAGTCGCCATGCCGCTGATGATCGGATTTCTCGGCGCCTTCACGACTTTTTCGGCCTTCGCCTTCGAGACCACGGTCTTTCTACGTCAGGCCGCCTGGGGGCTTGCGGCCGCGAATCTCTTCCTCAACCAGGTCCTCGGCATCGGACTGTTCCTGCTCGGGAGCGCTCTGGTGCGCGCGCGCTGAAGCGGCAGGATTGCGTGCCGTTCGCGCGCTCAGGGTGCGCGCAAGGGGTGCTCACCGCGCGTCCGGCGCCGTTCGTTGAGTGCGGCCAGTGCGGAGGTTTCGGAGGCGAGGAACTTGAGCATCTGGCTCTTGGTGACCCGAAAGGCGAGGGCGGTCCGTTGCAGATCGTCGGCATCGGCGGCGAGGCGGTCGAGCACTTCGGCGAGCAGAGCGGGGAAATCGTTGTGGTCCGGGTTGACGCGGATGCGGCCGCCGCGAGCCCGCGACAGCCACAGCGGACTGGGCTGATAGTCCTCCGGGTTGCCAAAGTCTTCGTCGCGGGGTGGGTTGCGGAGATCGAGGGCGAGCCTCAAGCGCAATCTGAACAATGCCATTAGCTTGTTTTCAAGCTGGCTGCGTCGTTCCGTGGCCATTCCTTGGAATCCGGTCGAGAGGTGGCTCATCCTCACGCCGGTGTGCACCTTGTTGCGGTGCTGGCCGCCCGGGCCGGCCGAACGGATCGCCTCCATCCGGCAGGACTCCTGCAGCTCCTCCAGAGACAGGCGGGAGGGGTGGGCGGGGGCTTCAGGCATGGCTCCGGTGCCGCCGGAGCCGGATTTTGGCGCCCGGCACCGCGGATCCAAAGGTACAAATACGGGAACGAGCCCGCTGCCCCCAGCGTCCCCGCAGTGAGTTCGTTCCGATCCATGATCTCGTCGCTTCTCCTGTCCCTCTTTGCGTTCCTCCAGACCGGTCAGCAGCCGGCCGATCTCCATTGGGCCGACCTCGGTTTCGACCGCGGTCTCTTCCAGATCACGGATCCGGAGGCCTCCCAATCCCCCGCGTTGCGGATCAACGAGGACCTGGTCTCGAAATCCGGCCGCGTGCCGCTGCCCACCTCCGGCTACACCCTGGCCAGTCGCTTGATCGTTCAGACCGAGGACGGAGCCGCACTCGCCGCCCTGACGGATGCGCTCGGCGCCTTCGCCTGCGACCGCCTCGCCGATCTGCCCGACTTCTGGCTGGTCGAAGCCGGCTCGGTGCGCGCCGCCCTGCAACTGCGTGAGGCCCTTGCTCAGGTCTACGGCCAAGCCGCGGTCTATCTCGACGCGCGCCGCCCCTGGAGTGAGCGGCTGCCGAACGATCCCGGCTTCGTGAATCAGTGGCACCTCTACAACACCGTGAATCCCCTCTTCGACGCCAACGTCGAGGGCGCATGGAACGCCGGCCACACCGGGCAAGGCGTGGTGATCGGAGTGATTGACGGCGGCGTGTACGTGGGCCACCCCGATCTCGACGGCAACTACAACTCGGCTGCAAGTCAGAATGGCAGCGGATCCAGTCACGGCACTTCCTGCGCCGGCGTGGCCGCGGCGGAAGAAGGCAACGGCATCGGCGGCGTCGGCGCGGCTTACGACGCGCAGTGGTCGAACATGTACTACGGCTTCTCCAGCACCAACGCTGCCGCCTTCGCGCATCGCAACGATCTCAACGACATCAAGACCAACTCGTGGGGACCGGCGGACAACGGGACGCTGGCGTACTGGACCAGCGCGGAATCCTCCGCCTTGCAGACGGCCGCGACCAGTGGGCGCGGCGGCCTCGGCGTGATCTTCACTTGGGCGGCGGGCAACGGCGGCAACCCGGACCGCGTGGAATACGATCCCTATGCGTCGAGTCGGCACACGATCGCGGTCGGCGCGATCACCAACGGCGACGTGCGCTCCGGTTACAACGAGACTGGATCCTCGATGTTCTGCGTGGCGCAGTCCGACGGCGGCAGCCAGGGCATCTACACCACCAGCGGTTCTTCCGGCTACACCTTCAACTTCGGCGGAACTTCCTCGGCTTCGCCGCTGGGAGCAGGCGTCGTGGCGCTGGTGTTGGGCGCGAACCCCGCACTGAGCTGGCGCGACGTGCAGCATGTCCTGGTCGAGAGCGCGCGCATCAACGACGCGGGCAACTCTTTGTGGACGACCAACGGCGATGGCCGCATGATCAACTACAACTACGGCTTCGGCGCGGTGGACGCCACCGCTGCGGTCCAAATGGCGCTGAACTGGACGCTCGTTGGCGCTGAGCAGAGCTCCGACAGCGGCGTGCAGGCAGTCAACGCCGCGATTCCGGACAACAACGCCGGAGGCATCGTGCGTACCTTCATGGTGAACGATTCCTTTGTGTTGGAGTCGGTCGAAGTGATCATGAACGTGGATCACAACTACATCGGCGACCTCGAGGTGACGCTCACCTCGCCCGACGGCACGGCTTCCTTGCTCACCAAGAAGCGCAACGACACGCAGGACGACTTCGTCAACTACGTGCTCACTTCGCACCGCTGCTGGGGTGAGGACAGCGCCGGTCTGTGGACGATCAAGGTCGCCGACCTGGCCGTGAACGCCAGCGGCACTTGGCAGAACTACCGCCTGAAGGTTTACGGCTATGACGGCAGCGGCGGCCCCGGTGGCAACTCCGCGCTGAGCTCCGGAACGGTCACCGCCGGCGCGAACGCGAGCTTCCAGCTTGCACAGGGCGTGCCGAACGCCAACGCCTGGCTCGCCGCATCCAAGACCGGACCCGGCAGCACTGTGATCAACGCGCTCGGCGTCACGCTCGGCCTCGCCTCGCCCTTCCCGCTCGCCGGTCCCACTGCCACCGACGGCGCGGGTGCCTTGAACTGGAATGTCTTCGTGCCGCCCGGCGCGCAGGGTGCTTCGTTCTGGATGCAGGCCGCGCAGCAGGGCCGCATCAGCAACGTGCTCTCCGGCGTGGTGCAGTAAGCCGGATTCCTTATCCTGGGGCGCATGGAGTCGCGCCCCTGGCATCGGCATTACGAACCCGGCGTGCCGACCTCGATCCGGTACGAGGATCTGACGGTGCCCGCCTTTCTCGAGCGCGCCGCACTCGAATGGGGTGATCGGCCGGCGCTGAGTTTCCTGAACTGCGCGATGGACTATCGCCGGCTCAAGGAACAGGTGGATCGTTTCGCTACTGCTCTGCACGGACTCGGCGTCGGACCGGGAACGCGCGTGGCGATCCATCTGCCGAACCTTCCGCAGACCGTGATCTCGATCTTCGCGGTGATGCGGCTGGGCGCCCATGCGGTGATGACCAACCCGCTCTACACACCGCGCGAGATCGAGCATCAGTGGAACGACTCCGGCTGCGAGCTCGCCATCACCACCGACTTCCTCTGGGCGCAGAAGTTGCGCGGCATGCGCGACAAGCTGCCGGTGCGCGAGTATGTAGTCACCGGCATCGCGGACTATCTGCGCTTCCCGCTCAATCTCCTTGCGCCGCTCAAACTCAAGCGCATGGATCCGCCGATGACCGCGCGCTGGTCTCCGGAGCCGAAGGTCCACGCCTTCCGCAAGCTGCTGGAGGCTGCCGCTGCTGCGCCGCCGACGCCCAAGATCGGGATGGATGACGTTGCGGTGATTCAGTACACCGGCGGCACCACTGGGCTCTCGAAGGGTGCACTGCTCACGCATCGCAATCTTTCCTACAACGTGCAGCAGGCCACCGCCTGGTTCACCGGTCTCGAGCCCGGTAACGAGGTGATCCTGACCGCTCTGCCGATGTTCCACATCTTCGGCCTCACCATCTGCACCATCTGGCCGGTGACCGGAGGCGCGCACTTGGTGTTGCAGGCGAATCCGCGCGACATCCCGCTGCTGGTCAAGAACCTCGTCAAGCACCGCGTGACGCTGTTTCCGGCGGTGCCGGCACTCTTCAACGCGATCAATCAGTTTCCGGGAGTCGAGAAGCTCGACCTCTCTTCGGTGAAGTATTGTTTCAGTGGCAGCGCGCCCTTGCCGGAGGACGTGCAGAATCGCTTCGAGTCCATGACCGGCGCGACCATCGCGGAGGGCTTCGGTCTGACCGAGACCTCGCCGGTGGCGACCGTCAATCCGCTGCGCGGTTTGCGCAAGATCGGGCACATCGGCCTACCGGTGCCGGATACCGATGCGCGCGTGGTGGACCCCGAGGACGATTCGCGTGTTCTCGCGGTCGGCGAAGCGGGGGAGCTCTTGCTCAAGGGACCGCAGATCATGCTCGGCTACCTCAACCGGCCGGAGGAAACCGCTGAGATGCTGCGCAATGGCTGGCTGCACACCGGCGACCTCGCGGTGATGGACGAGGACGGCTTCTTCAAGATCGTCGGTCGCAAGAAGGACATGATTCTGTGTTCGGGCTTCAACGTCTATCCGGACGAGATCGATCGCGTGCTGATGGCGCATCCGAAGGTGTTCGAGTCGTGCACCATTGGCGTGCCGGACGAGAAGCGCGGTGAAACCGTGATGGCCTTCGTCGTGACGCAACCGGGACAGAGCGTGACGGCACAGGAGCTCGACGCTTGGTGCCGCAAAGAGCTGGCCTCCTACAAGGTGCCGCACGAGTGGGAGTTCCGTGACGAACTTCCGAAATCCTCCATGATGAAGCTGTTACGGCGCGTTCTGCGCGACGAGCAGATCGCGAAGCAGCAACGCTTGCGGGCCTGAATGGATGAGCGAAACTCCGAAACCTGATCTTCGCGGCAAACTTGCCATCGTCACGGGCGCCAGCCGTGGCATCGGCAAAGCGTTGGCGCTCGCCTGTGCAGAGGCCGGTGCCGACGTGGTGGTGGCGGCGAAGAGCGAACGCGGACGGGAGCAGTTGCCGGGCTCGATCCACGAAACGGCTGACGAGGTGCGGGCGCGTGGACGACGCGCTCTCGCGGTGCGCACCGACCTCCGCTCAGCCGAGGAGGTCGAGGCGATGATCAACGCCGCCGTCGCCGAGTTCGGCCGCATTGATCTGCTCATCAACAACGCCGGCGCGCTGCACTGGCGACCGATCCCCGACTCGCCGCCCAAGCGTTTCGATCTAGTGCACGGCGTCAACGTGCGCGGAGCGTACTGCGCAGTCTATTTCGCCCTGCCCCACTTGCTCGCCAACGGCGGCAGTGTGATTCAGATCGCGCCGCCGCTCGATCTGCGTTTCCTCAACGGCAAGGTGGCCTACGGAATCAGCAAGCTCGGCATGAGCATGCTCGCAGTCGGGTTGGCGCAGGAATGCGGGCCGCAAGGACTGCGCTCCTTCGCGCTGTGGCCGGCGACCGCGATCGAGTCGGCGGCGACCATCAATCACGGCCTCGGTGGTCCCGCGCAGTGGCGCAAACCCGCGGTGCTCACCGATGCTGCGCTCGCCGCGTTGACCTTGCCGCTCGCGGACGTGCAAGGCAAGTGCCTGCTCGACGAGGAAGTGCTCGCGCGCGTAGGAGTGAAGGATTATGAATCCTACAACTGCGTGCCCGGTGGCAAGCCGCTGCGCATCGTCGGCGACGCCGCGGCGGGCGGGGTCTGGAAGTCCTGAACGCTCAGGCCGCGGGTGCCGCGGGGACGTAGCGCAGGAAGATCAAGCGCACCGCGTGGGCGTGTTCGTGCACGCTGTCCTCACTCCAGTCTCCGGTCGGCACAGGAGGCAGGAAGTCCACGCGCACGGTGCCGGAGCGAATCAGCCAGGAGCCGACCGGATTGAGGTGGTCTATTCCGCGCATCACGCAGGGCACTACCGGGGCGCCAGTGTCCATCGCGAGGTGGAAGGGGCCGAGCTTGAACTCCTGCAGGCCGCCGCGGCGTGAGCGCGTGCCCTCCGGCGCCATGAAGACCTTCACGCCGCGCTCGCGGACCTCCGCCGCCGCCGCGCGCAGGCTGGCGAGCGCGCGTTCGCGGTCGCGACGGTCAATCGGGATCATACGCAAATGCTTCATAACAGATCCGATGATCGGAACGCGGTGGAATTCCTGCTTATAGACCACGGTGCCGCCTTCGTCCCACAAGGTAGACAACACCATGAGGTCGAGCAGGCTGACGTGATTGAAGAGAATGATGGCGGCGCCGGGCGCATAGCGATGCTCGCTCCCGTGGACTTCCAGGCGTACGCCGTAGATGACCATGATCCATCGGCCCCACGCGCGCACCCAAGCGGCGCTGCTCCGGCGCATGCGGGTCGGAACGATCAGGAAGCCGATCACCATGACGGCCGGGATCAGGAAGGCGGCCAGCAAGGCGAAGGGGAAGGCGAGGACTGCGCGCAACCAGCTGCCGCGAGGGGGGGGGGCCCAGGCAAGGTCGGCGCTTGTCGCGCCTAGCTCCGGACTCATGCGCCCCGCTCGCCGCGGACCCGCGTTCCGCGTGCCTCGAACCAGGCGGTGAGCCGCGCGCGGTGATCGCCCTGGAACACCAGCAAGCCACCATCCTCGGTGCCGCCGCAGCCGAGCGCGCGCTTCAGTTCGCCGAGCAGCTCAGCGCGCTGAACTGCGGGCACTTCGCGCACGCTGGTGATCACGCCGCCGCCGCCGCGGCGCTCGAAAGCCAGCACAACCTCGCGCAGCGGCTGCGCGGCGCGCTCGGCGGCCTTGCGCGCTGCAGCCTCGGCCGCGGGATCAGTGCCCGCGCCCTGGACTCCCAGTTTCGCGAAGAGGTCCTCGAACGGATTCTCGCCGCCCACCGGACCATCATAGAGCCAGCTAGAATCCCACGCATGTTCGTGGTCACCGGCGGGGCAGGCTTCATCGGAAGCAACTTGCTCGCAGCGCTCGAGCCGCGCGGCGAGATCGTGGCCTGCGATCGCCTCGGCACGGACGAGCGTTGGCGCAACTTGGCCAAGCGCGCACTCGCGGATCTCGTTCCACCGCAAGATTTGTTCGCCTTTCTCGACGGCGCGCAGGGAGAAGTCGAGGCGATCTTCCACATGGGCGCGATCTCGACCACCACCGAGCGGGACGTGGACGCCATCGTCGCGAACAACGTGCGACTCAGCCTGGATCTTGTGAATTGGTGCGCTCGCCATCAAGTGCGCCTGATCTACGCTTCTTCTGCCGCGACCTATGGCGATGGCGCGCACGGCTTCGACGACGATCCTTCGCCCGCCGCGCTCGCCCGTCTGCGCCCCTTGAATGCCTACGGCTGGTCGAAACATCTCGTGGACCGCCGCATCGCGCATCTGCGCGCGAAGGGCGGCGTGTTGCCGCCGCAGTGTGTGGGGCTCAAGTTCTTCAACGTGTACGGTCCGAACGAGTACCACAAAGGCGCTCAACGGAGCGTCGCGCACCAGCTCTTCGAAGCCGCCCGCGCGGGCAGCCCTGCCCGGCTCTTCCGCTCGCACCGTGCAGACGTCCCCGACGGTGGACAAAGCCGCGATTTCGTCTGGTCCGGTGATTGCGTTGCCGTGATGGAGTGGCTGCTCGAGAATCCCAGCGTGAGCGGTCTGTACAACGTCGGTGCGGGCAAGGCGCGCTCCTTCCTCGACCTCGCGCGTGCGGTGTACGCCGCCGTGGGGAAGGATTTCCGTGTGGAGTGGATGGACACTCCCGCACCGATTCGGCAGCACTACCAGTACTTCACGCAGGCGACGACCGAGCGTCTGCGCGCGACCGGTTTCGCGCGCCCGGCGACGTCGCTCGAGGACGGCGTACGCCGCTACGTGCAGGACTTCCTGAGCAAGGAAGATCCTTACCGCTAGGACTCAGATCAGCGCCCAGCGCGCGATGCCGAGCAATCCGCCGGCGAGCACGACCCAGTGGATTGCGACGCGCCCCCAACCGAGCGCGAGGAAGGATCCGAGCGCGAGGGCCAGCACGAAGCCGTCGGCCGCGCCGATTCCTCCCTCAGCGTCCTGAGAAAACGCGAGACGCAGTCCGAACCAGACCGCGAGGTTCAGGATCACACCGACCACCGCCGCGCTGATCGCGGTGAGCGCCGCGGACAGCACCTTCATCTCGCGCAGCCGCTCCACGTAGGGAGCACCGAGAAAGATCCACAGAAAACAGGGAAGGAAAGTCACCCAGGTCGTGAGCAAGGCACCGAGCGTGGCGGCGGCGAGCGGACTCATGCCTTCCGGGTGGTTCCAACCGCCCAGGAAGCCGACGAATTGCACCACCATGATCAGTGGACCGGGGGTGGTTTCGGCCAGGCCGAGGCCGGTCGTCATGTCTTGCTCGTCGAGCCAACCATGCGTTTCGACTGAGTGCTCCGCGACGTAGGGCAGCACCGCGTAGGCACCGCCGAAGGTGACCATCGCCGCCTGACTGAAGAACACGCCCTCCTTCACCAAGGTGGATTCCGGCCCCTTCACGGCGGAGGCGATCAAGACCGGCGTCCACCACAGCGCACCGCACAGGCCGATCACGCCGAGCGCGCGCGCGAGTGGCCGGCGCGGAGGTGTCGGAGGGGTGGGGAGACCCACAGCCTCAGCAGAATGCGACGCGCCCGCCGTTCCGTGGCCGCTCGCGATGCGGAAGCGCTGCGGCGCGTAGCGTCCGCCGAGGAGTCCGACTGCCGCTGCCGCCGCGATGAGGAGCGGAAAGGGAGCGTGCAGGAAGAAGATCGCGCCGAAGGCCAGCGCCGCAATGATCCACAACGCGGGATCCTTGAGCGTCTTGCGTCCGATGCGCAAGGCCGCGAAGCCGACCACGCCCAGCGCAGCGGCGCCGAGGCCGCCGAAGGCCGCCGCGACCCACGCCACGTTGCCCTGCGTCACGTAGAGCCAGGCCAGTGCCCACAGCACAATCACGGAAGGCAGCACGAACAGGCTGCCGGCCGCCACGCCGCCGCGCCATCCGTGCATCCGCCAGCCGCAGTAGGTCGCGAGCTGCTGCGCCTCGGGTCCGGGCAGCAGATTGCAGTAGGTCAACGCGTGGAGAAATCCTTCCTCACCGATCCAGCGCTTCCGCTCGACCAGCTCCTGGTGCATGATCGAGATCTGGCCTGCCGGACCGCCGAAGCTGATCAGCCCGAGCTTGAGCCAGAACGCCACCGCCGAGGCGAAAGAAGGCGACTGCGTCATTCCGTCTGCGCGTGATCATAGCGCTGGCATTGCGGATTCGGCGTCGCCGCGCGGAAGTCCGCGCTCCAACCATGCCGAGTAGAGCGTCGGCACCACGAACATGGTGATGATCGCCAACGTCATGCCTCCGAAAGACGGAATCGCCATCGGGATCATCACGTCGGACCCGCGTCCCGTGCTGGTGAGTACGGGTAGAAGTGCGAGCAAGGTGGTTGCCGTGGTCATCAAACACGGACGAACCCGGCGCCGGCCAGCGGCGAGCACGGTGGCGCGCACTTCGCTCCGCGTCGCGGGCCTGCGCTCGCGCGTGCTCTGCTGCAAGAAGGTACCCATGACCACGCCGTCGTCGGTTGCGATGCCGAACAGGGCAAGAAATCCGACCCACACCGCCACCGAGAGGTTGTAGGGATGGATTTGGAACAACTCTCGAAGATTGGTTCCGAACACGGAGAAGTTCAGGAACCCGTCGCGTCCGTAGAGCCACAGCAGCAGGAAACCGCCTGACCAAGCGACGAAGACGCCGCTGAACACCATCAAGGCGAGCGCCGTCGAGCGGAAGTGGAAGTAGAGGATCAGGAAGATCACTGCGAGTGCCGCCGGCAGGACCACGCGCAGGGTTGCGGCAGCGCGTTGCTGGTTCTCGTAGGCGCCTGCGAAGCTCCACGACACTCCCGCCGGAACCTCGAGCTCGCCCTCGCGCGCCAGACGTGCAAGCCAATCGGAGGCACCTTCGACCACCTCCACTTCGGCGAAGCCGGGAAGCTTGTCGAAGATCAGGTAGGCGACGAGCGAGCCATCTTCGGTCTTGATCACCTGCGGACCGGCGCGGTATTCGACCTTCGCGACTTGTCCGAGCGGGATGTGCCCGCCGTCGGGAGTCGGCAGCAGAAGCTGCAGGAAGTCGGCCGGCTCGTCGCGCAACTCGCGCGGATAGCGCACGCGCACGGCGTAACGCTCGCGTCCCTCGACGGTCCACGTCACGACGCGTCCGCCGAGTGCAGTCTCGATCACGTCGTGAAGTTCGCTCACCGAAAGTCCGTAACGCGCAGCTTCGCGGCGATCCACTTCGACCTCGAGGTAGGGTTTGCCAACGACGCGGTCGGCGAAAACCGTTGCTGGCGCCACGCCCGGCGCGCCACGCAGCGCGCGTTCGAGCTCCAAACCGACCCGATCCAGGGTGTTCAAATCGGGCGCCTTCAGTTTGAGGCCCATCGGAGCGCGCATGCCGCTCTGCAGCATCACGATGCGCGCCGCAATCGGCTGAAGCTTCGGAGCCGAAGTCAGGCCGGGGATCTGCGCTGCGCGCACGATCTCCTGCCACAAGTCTTCGGTGTTCCGGATTTCCGGTCTCCAGTTGCGCCGGGATTCGCCGTCGGCATCGAGGCTGAACTCCGGCTCGTATTCGATGATGGTTTCGATCATCGAGACCGGCGCCGGATCGAGCGCAGAATCTGCGCGCCCGATCTTTCCGACCGCTGAACGCACCTCCGGAATCGCCTCCAGCGCGCGGTCCACCATTCCAACCAGTTCCAATGCCTCGCCGATGGAGGCATGCGGCATGGTGGTGGGCATGTAGAGGAAGGAGCCTTCGTCGAGGTCCGGCATGAACTCCTTGCCGAAGCCGGGCATGGCGTGCGCGAGTGCCACCCACGGGCGCGAACTCTGCACCGTCGAGCGCTCAACGCCGAGTTTTTCGAGCCCAGCCGGCACGAAGGCGAACACGCGCGGGAATCCCAGCCAGGTGGTGAGTCCGAACAAGACCAGCACCGACACCGAGCTGAGAAACACCAGCTTGTGTCGTAAACAGCTCGCGAGCAGACGCGGATAAGCGCGCTCGAACAGCCAGAAGGCGAACAGCAAGCCGAACACCAAGGACGCAGCGAAGCCCAGATTGGCGAGCGTGCTCCGCGATGGACCGAGCGGCTCCCATTCGCGCGCGAGCAGCCACACGACGGCGAACAAGGCAATCAGCGCCGGCAACAGTTGAATCCTCCCCAACCCGCGCGCCTGCGGGCGGAGTGCCGATCCTCTGCGTGCAAGCAGCGTGGCTGCCAAGGGCGGCACGATGAAGAGCGCGACCACCACACTCGCGACGAGCGCGAAAGTCTTGGTGAAGGCAAGCGGTCGGAACAGCTTGCCCTCCGCTCCGACCATCGCGAACACCGGCAGAAATCCGACCACCGTGGTCGCCACCGCCGTGAACACCGCCCCGCCGACCTCGGCAGCGGCGTCCACCACGACCTTGCGCCGGTCGGCGTCGGGCGCGGATTCTCGTAGACGACTGAGAATGTTTTCGGTCATCACGATCGCCATGTCCACGATGGTTCCGATCGCGATCGCGATGCCCGACAAGGCGACGATGTTGGCGTCCACCCGCAGCGTCTTCATGGCGATGAAGCAAAGCAGGATCGCCACCGGTAACGCCAAGGACACCAGGAGTGATGCCCTCAGGTGCATCATCATGAACAGAATCACCGCCACCGTCACCAGGATCTCGAGAGTGATCGCCTCCTCCAGCGTGGCAATCGTCTCGTGGATCAGGCCGGTGCGATCGTAGAAGGGAACGATCGTGAGCTGCGAGACCCTGCCGTCCTCCAGCGTCACGCGAGGAAGTCCGGGCGCAATTTCCGCGATCTTGCGCTTAATGCCTTCGATCACGGCGAGCGGATTCTCTCCGTAACGCACCACCACCACGCCGCCAACCGCTTCGCTACCGCCTTTGTCGAGCGCGCCGCGGCGCGGTGCCGGGCCGGTAGTGACGTGGGCCACGTCGCGCACGCGCACCGCCACCCCGTCTCGCGCGATGATCTCGGCCTCTTCCAGATCGGCAATGCCGGATATCCAACCGCGTCCGCGCAGGAAGTACTCGACGCGATTGATCTCGACGACGTTGGCGCCGACCTCGAGATTGGCGGCGCGCACCGCGCGGTAGATCTGATCGAGATTCACGCCCCAGGCGTGCATCGCATCGGGATCCACTTCCACCTGATACTCGAGTTGATATCCGCCGACCGATGCGACTTCCGCCACGCCCTCCACGGAAGCCAGAGCGAAACGCACCTGCCAATCCTGGACGCTGCGCAACTGATCGAGATCCCAGCCACCGAGCGGACGCCCCTCAGCATCGCGCCCTTCGAGCGTGTACCAGAGCACCTGTCCGAGTGCCGTCGCATCAGGACCGAGCGTCGGCGCGACGCCGTCAGGAAGCGTATTGGCCGGCAGGCTCGCGAGCTTCTCGAGAATGCGCGAGCGAGACCAGTAGAACTCGATCTGCTCCTCGAAGATGACGTAGATCGTCGAGAATCCGAAATAGGAATAGGAGCGGACCGTGCGCACGCCCGGCACTCCGAGTAGTGACACCGTCAAGGGATAGGTGATCTGATCCTCGACGTCCTGAGGAGAGCGTCCCATCCAGCGTGTGAACACGATCTGCTGGTTCTCCCCGAGGTCAGGCAATGCATCCGTGGCGACGGGTGCGTGCGGCAGGGGACCACCGAGGTCGAAAGGAGCTGCCGCGAGTCCCCATAACACGATGCCCGTGAGCAACAGCATGCTGATCAGCCGTTGCTCGACGAAGAAACGGAGCGCGCGCGTGATCATTTCAAATCTCCCTTCGGCAGCGTGCGGACTTCGTCGCCACAGCGCAACATCGCTTCCCCGAAGTAGGGGTTAGCGGTGTCGGTGCCGGAGAACTGGATCCAATCACCGCCCGCGCCGTCGAAAGCCATCGGACAGTGAAACTGCACCAGAAATCGCTCATCCGCGAAGGCGTAGCCGAAAGCGCGCACCAGTTCGATGGCCTCGCTCTGCACCATCTGCAGCTCCATGCGCGCGGTTGCGAGGCTCGTTGCCGTACGCGTGGCCGCCATCGCATCGGCGAGACGGCGCAGGCTGGACTCCGCATGCACTCGATGCATTTCCTCGAGTGCGCTCATGGGAACGGTGGCAACTGCTGCTTCAGCGAGGATCAATGCAGCTCGCGCGGCATCCAGCTCTTCGGCAGCGAAGGCGTCGGTGGACTGCGCGAGGTGGAGGAGCACTTCTCCCAGCGCCGACCGAAACTCTTCACTGACCGCTGCAGGCTCCGCCGCTGCGGCCTCCGGCACGGCGGCGTGCATCATGCTCTCGCCTCCGCGCAACTGGAGCTCCGAGTCGAGTCGGAAGGCGCCGTGGACGACGACCAGTTCGCCCTCCTCCAACCCTTCGAGCACGGGATACCAAGCGCCCGCGCGCGCTCCGAGCCGCACCCGCCTGGCTTCGAAAACCGGATTCGCCTCGTCACCGACGCGGAGGTACACCACTGCGCGTTCGCCGGTCAGTAGAGGTGCCGTCGCGGGGATCGCGAGCGGAAGATCCGATGCCTGCGTGGCCGACTCCGCTGCAGGCTCCAAGGGCATCGCGCAGACCGGACACTCGCCGGTTCCTTCGCGCAATACCTCGGGATGCATCGGGCAGGACCAAGTTCCGCTCAGCTCCGTGCCGGTGAGCCGCGCATCGGCCCCCATGCGCGCCGAGATGCGCGCCGAAACGAACATTCCGGGCTTGAGCCGCAGATCCGGATTGGCGACGGAGACGCGTACCCGCACCGTGCGCGAGGGGAGACGTAGCATCGGATGGATGAGTGAAATCCGTCCGGTGAAGGCGTCCCCAGGATAGGCGGCCACCTGAAAGGCAACCTCCTGTCCGGCACGAAGCCAGGCCAGATCGCTCTCGTAGGCATCGAGTTCCAGCCAGAGCACGCTCAGATCGGCGATGCGATAGAGCACCGAACCCTCGTTCACCCACGCACCCTCCTGCGCGAGTTTTTCGATCACCACTCCCGTCGCCGGAGAACGGAGCGTGATGCGCTCTTGAGGAGCATCAGCAGCCAGGAATCCATCCATTTGCTCCTCACTGATGCCCAACAAGCGCAACTTGGCGCGTGCCGCCTCGAAGGTCGCCGCCGAGGTCGAACGAAGATCCGCGATCGGACTCTGGGCGAGCCGCTCCGTGGATCGTCTCGCTTGCAGCAATTCCTCCTGAGCGGCGTAGAGCTTCGGACTGTAGATCTCGGCGAGGTGCTCACCCACACGTACCGACACGCCCGTGGAATCCACGAACAAACGCTCGAGGCGTCCGGGCATCCACGCCGTGAGATCCGCAAGTCGCGTCTCGTCGTAAACGATCTTGCCGACCAAGCGCAGTTCGAGTGCGAGTGGGCGGCGCTGAACCGGAAGCGTGCGCACGTCGGCCAACGCGATGGCGTTCTCCGACATCGGCAGGCTATGCGGGCTCGAGGCTACGCCGTCGCCCTGCGGAACCGGAATCAAGTCCATTCCGCAAAGCGGACACTTGCCCGGCTGCGGTGAACGGATTTGCGGATGCATCGAGCAAGTCCATTCCTGCGCTTGTTCGGCCATTGGAGCACTCGCCGCAGCCGCAGCATGATGCTCGTGGCTTCCTTCACCCCGCAGCGCCCAACCCGCGAGGCCGGCGCCGATGAGAAGGATCGCGGCGATCAGCCCGCGGTGGATCGAGGAACGAAAAGTGTGGTGAGCGTTCATTGCGTGATCGGGAGCGAAAGAGCAGCCAGACGGGAGATTTCAATCCAGGCAAGTGCGCGGTCGGCGTGTGCGCGTTGCAGAGAGAGTTGGAGCTCGATCAACACCCGCGTGGCGTCGAGCAGATCCTGAAAGCCGGTGGTCCCGGCTTCGTAGGCGGTGAGCGCCGCGCCGATGGCCTCGTCGGCCTTCGGAATCAGCGACTCCGCGTAGAAGGAGACGCGGCGCTCCGCATCGCGCAGTCGCGATGCTTGCAAGTCGAGATCCGAATCGAGGCGCAGGAACACGCCACGCTCTTCTTCCCGTGCCGCGCCACCATCGGCGAGCGCCTGGCGAGCTGCCGCGGCATAGGCATCGCTACGCGTCGCGAGATCCACACCGAGCGTCACGGCGATGGCGTCGTCACCGCGCCCGTCGAAGCCAGGCACTCCATCGGCGCCGATCAAGGTGTACTCCGCGCTCAGCGTGAAGTCGGGCTTGGCTTCCAGACGCGCGCGCTCATGACGCTCTGCGGCAGCTCGTGCACGGGCCCGCGCGCGACGCGCCTCCGGTGCGAGCAATCTTGCCCGCTCGCGCAAGTCTGCCGGATCTGGCAAGGCAGTGCCAGGCCACGCCTGTTCCTGCCAAGCCAGGATGGGTGGTGATGCAGCGAGCGCCTCGGCAAGGCGCACCAAGCGCGCGGATTTTTGCTCCTGGATCCCGGCAACCCGCTCCACTCCACGCCCGATCTCCACCTGAAGGCGGATCAATTCGGCATAGGACGCGCCACCAGCAGCGTAGCGCGCGCGCGCCGCGGCCTCGATACTGCGCAGCAGTTCCAGATGCGCCTCGTTGAGCTGCTCGGCACGTCCGAGGTGAATCAATTCCGTCCACTCCACGCGCGCATCGGCCTCGACTTTCAGCAACGCGACGCGCACACCTTCGGCCTCGACGAGCGCAAGTTCACGCGCCTCGCGTCCGGCTGCATCGAGTCGGCCGGGCCAGGGCAAGGCTTGCGTGAACATCAGGCGCGCGAGTGTTGGACCTGCGCGCGTCTCCAGTGGCGCAGCCCAGGCACTCAGCGCGAGCTTCGCTTCGGGCAGGGCCGTTACTTGTGGTAGTCGCTCGAGCGCGGACTCCCAGCGCCGTTGCGCAGCGAGTACCGAAGGGTGACGCGCCTGCGCACGCGCGATCAGTTCGTCGAGCGTGGAGTCAGCCGACAGCGACGACGCGTCGGCGTCCGCCAAAGCCGGCAGTGGACGCTCAGCGTGAGCCTCCCGATCAGGAAGCGCGCGAAGCGGCGTGGAGAGGGTCGCCGGTGCGGAGCAAGCGGCGGCCGTGAGCGGCAGCGCAAGGAGCGCCGCCCGCAGGGCGGGGTAGGGAAGCATTCTTCTGCATGTGCGAGACTCGTCGGAACGAAGTCGCGGAAGGGAACCGTGCACCGCTCCGCCCGCGACGAGCGGGGCGGCACGGACGGCTCCCTAGCAGAGGAAGGCGTGATGGCGGAGATAGAGCGGGCCAGGTGGCCCGCGCGGCCTGGCACTCGCAGTCTTCCGGAAGGGTGAAGGATTCACCGGTTCCGGAGGGAGTATCAGCGGAAAGGTGCCGACTGCGCCAGCGATCTCCGCGCGTGCAGGGGAGAAGTCACGCGGGAGCGAGGGTTCGGCCGGCGCTTCATCGCGCGGGCTCACTTCGCAGCAGCAGCGGTCCTCGGCTTCGATGGCCGCGCCGACAGGGCGCGCCGGATCTGCACAGCAGCAGGCATCGCCGTCCGCTCCGCAGAACTCCTGTGCCGCCGCCCAAGGGGCGGGGAGCAGGGCCAGCAGAGCCAGCGCGGCGGCAGCGAGGCGTCGCATCATCAGTCCTATTCAGCTTACGGAGGAAACCGGCGCCGGAAATCGAAAAATCCGGCGCCCGTGAATCCTTTTCGCCTTAGGCGCCCGTCTTCTCGCCCTCGCCACCCTTCTTGCCGGGCAGAACCGAGCGCAGCGCCGGGACGTATTTCGCCGGTTCGCGGAAGAATGCGGTCATGCACTCACGATTGGCGAAGTAATAGCGCACCGGGCCGACCGTGGTGAACCATTGACGATCCTTGATCTTTTCGTTCGGGTGAGTCAGACAGACCGCCTCCGTCTGCTCGATGATCTCCTTACGCTCAGCCATGACCTGCAGGTACTTCGCAGGCTCGGCAGTGAATTTGTCCTGACACTTGGGGCAGCACATGCGCACGTTCATGCCCTGGAAGGCGACGACGTCCGTACCCTCGACCTTCTTGCCGCTCACCGGGCAGAGTTCCTGAGCATGGCGACCGTCGAGCACGTCCATGTACTTCGCGGGTTCCGCGACGACCTTCTTCGCGCACTTCGCGCAGCAGGTCCTGATCGTCATCGAACCGACCGGAACCGACTTCGCGTCCGCGTCGAGCTCTTCCCCCGAGACGGGGCAAGTAGTTTGCACGTTCTCCACCGAGAAGCCTTCCGCGTGCATGCGGTAGAGCCAGTAGTCCGTGAATCCGGCGAGCTTCACCTTGCACTTGTCACAGCAGGTGTAGATGCGGTGACCCTGGTACTCGACGAAATGATCCTTGTTCTCCAAGGTCTCACCCGAGACTGGGCAGGTGCTCTGCGGCACCAGTGCCTTGACGGAGGCAGCCTCCGCCGGCGTGGCGGTGGGTTGGGCCTGTTGGGAAGCGGCGAGCGGCGCAAGGCCGAGCGCGAGGATGGCGGTGATGAGGAGCGTCTTCATGATGAGATCAACCCTCATCATAGCGAGCCCTGCAACCGAAACGCGCGTCCACGATAGTCTGGAGCTTCATGGCGGCGCGCGCTCTCACCCTCGGCGTTCTCGCGTTCGTGGCGGTCGTGACGGCGGTATTCCTGCTCGAGGACCCGACCGATCGGACGACGCAGGAGGAGAGGGTGGAGCAGTCCGGCAGCGGCAGCCAGACGGCCTCCGTGATGAAGGAAGAGGAGGACTGGCTGCGGACGGCGATCGAGCTTCTTCAACCCGGCGTGACCGCCGCGGAACCAGGTCCGTTAGGCGGCCGATGGGTGCTGGAAGGCCGGGTCTCGGATCTGCGTGGTTCTGGGCTCGCGGACGTCCGCGTGCAGCTCGCGACGGGTCGTCACGATTTCCTTCCTCAGAATGAATCTCAGGAGACGAGTGCCCCGCTTTCGCGTGCTCTGATTCGCGGCCCGGTGCTGGCGCAGACGCGGACCAACGTTGCCGGTGAGTGGCGCATCGATCTCGCACATTCGCCCGCGAGACTTCCAGAGTTTCTGAGCGTTGCTGTTGTTCTGGCTGAAGCTGTGGGTCACCAGGATGGCGGACAATTGCTCGATGCACCGACGCTGGAATACGGAGGTCGCTGCGAACTCGTGCTCGCCAAGGGCGCCACCATTCTTGGGCGTGTGTTCACGCCGGAAGGTGCGCCGGCGGAAGGTGCCGCCTCGTTTACCGGTGGCTGGGGCTACACCTTCACGGACGCCGCCGGAGGCTTTCGCGTCAGCGTTCCCGCCGAGCAGACCTTCGCGCTCATGATCACTCATCCGAGCGGCACGGCGAGTCGCGGCGAACTCCGCGTGCCGCTGGGAGAGGAACTCGATCTCGGCGATCTACATCTCAGAGGTCCGGGACGCCTCGCGGGTCGCGTCCTCCTGCCGGATGGAACGCCAGCGCCGCAGCTCCCGATCCGAGTGCGCAGAGCGGACCTCCTTGCTTACTCTTCGCCGAACCCTGAGGACTTCGCGCGAGGCCATTCCTGGAACAGCGTTCGGACGGACGCGAACGGGCTGTTCGCTGCAGGTGGCCTCAGTGATGCCGAGTTTCGCGTCCACGCCTTCGTGAACGGAATGATGATCGAACTCCACGCGCGTGGCGTCGAGCAGCCGACGAGCTATCCGAGCTGCGATGGACGAGAACGAGACTTTATCCTGCCGTGGCGGCTGATCTTGCTGAACGCACCGCTCGAAGCTGAAGGCCGTTACGCCGAAGTGATTGCTTCCGGCGCCTCGATCCGCGAGGACGGAGCGAAGCCTCCCGACACAGACTTCAGGCTCCTGCTCACGACGCAGGCTGCGTGGAGTGCGGAGCCCGTACCCCTGCTCTTCAGTGGACCGGGCTGGCTCCGTTTCCAAGGCACGATGCAGAATGGTCAACGGGTCGCACTCGCGCATCTCGAACTACGCGAGGAACAATGGCTCTACTCGCTCCCCCTGCACTTCGAGGATGCCGGCGCGCACGGAGCGATTCTCATCCGCGGAATGCATCCTTACGGATATCCATTCAAATGGCTGAACTGCCAGCTCTTCAACGCTGAGCGCGGTCTCTACGGCCGTGAACAATCGCTGGAAGCGCGCGGCGACGACTGGCTTTTATCCGGCGTGCCGGAGGGCACTTGGCGGTTGACCGTTGCTGACGGTGCGCGTCCGAGCGGCATCGAGTACGTGCTGGCTGGCACTTTCGAGGTCACGGTGCGCGGAGGCGAAACCGCCCTGCTGGACTGGACGCCGCGGCTCGGCGGCAGTTTGCAACTGCTCGCAGACACCGACGGCACCGGCGCCAGCAGTGGGATCGAACCGATCGTGCGCGCCATCGTCATCGAGGGTCCGCAGAGCCGTGGCGAGTACCTATCGCTCATGCCCGTCGGTCCGCACCGTCCGACGCCCTCCGTGACGGAATTTCGCCCAGGTGTGCTCATGCGCTGCGCTGCACCGTTGGAGCCCGGCGAATACCGAGTGCGTTTCGAGGCTACCGGATTCCAGTCGCAAGAAATCAGCGTCACACTCGTCGCGGAAGAGGCTGCACGCTGCTTCGTCCGGCTTGTTGCGGAGCGTTGAGGGAGCAGAAGCTCAGCGCGTCGCCGCTGCCAACCTCTCACACACCGCCGCGCCGATCGCGAGTGCGCTGGTCGCGGCGGGGGAGGGCGCATTGAGCACGTGCACGATGCCGGGTTGATCAGCGAATAGGAAATCATCCACCAGAGCGCCGTCGGGGAGCAGCATCTGCGCGCGTACGCCGGCGGGGGCTTTGTGCAGGTGTTCCGCTCGAATCTCCGGGATCAGACGCTGCAGCGCGCTCGTGAAAGCGGTCTTTGACCAGGAGCGATGCACCTCGGCCAGTCCGGTGCGACCGTGCCGCCACGCCAGCTTCCAAAATCCACGCGAGAACAACACTTCCGCACAATCGCGTAGATCAATCGTGGCCCAGTCGTAGCCTTCGCGCGCGAGCGCGAGCACCGCGTTCGGTCCGCACTCCACGCCGCCGCCGATCATGCGCGTGAAGTGCACCCCGAGAAAGGGAAAGGCTGGGTCCGGCACCGGGTAGATCAAATGCCGACACAGGCCGTGCGCCTCCGCGTTCAGCTCGTAGTACTCACCACGGAACGGCACGATGTTGCCCTCCGGCCGTGCACCGCTCGCGCGCGCCACGCGATCGTTGTGCAGTCCGGCGCAGTTGACCGCGGCCTTCGCTCGGAACTCGCCTTCCTCGGTCTCGGCAATCACTCCAGCACCCTCGCCGCGTAGCCGCTTCACGCGCACCCCGGTACGCACTTCGCCGCCGCCCTCCACGATGCGTGCGCGCAAGCGTTCGCAGACCTCGGAATAGTTCACGATTCCGGTCTCGGGCACGAGCAGCGCGGCCAGACCGGCAACGTGCGGCTCGCGCTCCTTCAACTCTGCGACCGTCAAGCGCCGGCACGCGACGCCGTTCGCGCGCGCGCGCTCTTCCAGCGTGGCGAGTCTCGGCAATTCTTCCTCGCGCGTCGCCACGATCACTTTGCCGCAGAGTTCGTAGGGCACGCCTTCCTGTTCGCAGAAGGCCTCGAGCAGGCGTTTTCCCGCGCGACAATTGTGCGCCTTGAGCGAGCCCGGCTTGTAGTAGATCCCGGAATGGATCACGCCGCTGTTGCGTCCGGTCTGGTGCTTGGCCAGCGCGTCTTCCTTCTCCAACAGCAAGGCGCGTGCGCCGGGCCGGCGCTGCTGGAACTGCCAAGCCGTCGCAAGTCCGACGATGCCGCCGCCGACCACCAGCAGCTCCGCGTGCGGCGTGCTCACTCGCGCTCGCCGAGCAGCGCGGCGCGCACCGGCGGCAGCCAGAGCATGGCCAGACCGACGGCCCCGCAGATCACCATCCACGGCTGCGCGGCCATCGCGCCGCCGAGTTCTTCCGCCCAGCCCGGCTCGAGTGCCGGCAACTCCGGTGCGCGCTGCAACGCGTCTTGCGCGGAAGCCCACAAGCTGCCCAGCCAGTCCGCGGCCACGAACAGCACTCCTGCCGCAGCAGCCGGAAGCGCCAAGAATTCGAGTGCGCGAAGCACGGGCGACTTGCGGCGCGGGGCGCTCGCCGCCGACTCCTGCGCGAAGCGCGCGAGAGCACGCGCCTGCGCGATGCGCAAGCTATCGGAAGGCAGCGGTTCGGCCGGATGCGCGCGCGCATCGCGCAGCAGCTCCTCGAGGCGGTCCTCACGCATGCGCGTCGTCCTCCGTTCCCGCAAGTTGCCCGCGCAGCGCGTCGCGTCCGCGCTTGAGCCAGGACTTCACGGTGTTGGGCGTGCTGTTCATCAGAGCCGCGATCTCGGCAACCGCCAGACCGTCCAGGTAATGATAGCCGAGGGCTAGACGCTGATCGTCCGGCAAGCCTTCCATCGCCCGACGCACGCGTCCGAGCTCATCGGCCTCCGCTGCGGCCTGGTGCTCCCGCCCGTCCGAATCCAGATCCTCCGGATCCCAACCCTCCGGCGCGGAGGAAGTTGCGCGCGCGCCGCTCCATCGCTCGCGAATCCGCACCGACTCGCGGAAACTGATGGTGTAGAGCCAGGTCGTCAGTCGCGCGTCGCCACGAAATTTCGGCAGGCCGCGGAGTGCCCGCAACAGGCTTTCCTGCACCGCATCTTGTGCCAAGTCGTGCGGCAATCGAAAGCGCGCGATCTGCGCGGCGAGGACGGGCGTGAAGAGTTCCACGAAGCGCCGGGATTGCTCGGCGTCCAGCGGCAGGAAGTCCGCCGCTTGGAGGTGGGCGAGTTGATCCAGGGTGCTGATTTTCGACCCGCGCGGGAAGTCGCGGGTTGCAGGTGGCGTCTTAAAAAATACCACTGCAACCGACGCCCTGCGGCGTATGTCCTAGCAGCAGACCCAACCCCATCAACATCGTCACCCCCATGGAGTCTCTGCTTTCCGTTCTCTACGCTCTCTTTCCCTTCTCAGAGGGAACCAACCCGATCGAATTGGCGCCTGCGGCGCTGATGATCGCCGGATTCGCGGCGGTCGCCGTTTTCGGGTTCACCTTGACCGCGTGGGACGCGTTCAAGGATCGCAAGAATTAGGGACATCCCGGCAACGGGAGTGGGCGGTAGCCATCGGGTCAGGGTTCCGGCTGCCGCCCATTTTCTTTTCCCAGACCTAGTGTCTTGACCCGCAAATAACGGTACATAATCTTTCGATCTTTCCGAGGATCGAGTCGG